>OGHV01000003.1_pt1 | contig 228067 bp, 157 predicted proteins | sample 1571551 | NCBI WGS metagenome assembly OGHV01 (sample SAMEA2581960, study PRJEB24529) | metagenome | biome: Human gut stool | place: China | collected 2011 | reverse complement strand
GGGAACGTATTCACCGCGCCATGGCTGATGCGCGATTACTAGCGAATCCAGCTTCGTGGAGTCGGGTTGCAGACTCCAGTCCGAACTGAGAGGGGTTTTAGGGATTGGCATCCACTCGCGTGGTAGCGGCCCTCTGTACCCCCCATTGTAACACGTGTGTAGCCCCGGACGTAAGGGCCGTGCTGATTTGACGTCATCCCCGCCTTCCTCGCATCTTGCGATGGCAGTGCCGCCGGAGTCCCCGGCATTACCCGATGGTAACCGGCGGTAGGGGTTGCGCTCGTTATGGCACTTGAGCCGACACCTCACGGCACGAGCTGACGACAACCATGCAGCACCTACATCCGCCCCCGAAGGAGGGAGCCGTCTCTGGCTCCCGCGGCGGACATTTCAAGCCCGGGTAAGGTTCCTCGCGTATCATCGAATTAAACCACATGTTCCTCCGCTTGTGCGGGCCCCCGTCAATTCCTTTGAGTTTCACCGTTGCCGGCGTACTCCCCAGGTGGGATGCTTAACGCTTTCGCTTGGCGGCCCATGACAACTCACAGACCGCGGGCATCCATCGTTTACTGTGCGGACTACCAGGGTATCTAATCCTGTTCGATACCCGCACCTTCGAGCTTCAGCGTCAGTGACGCCCCAGCGCGCTGCCTTCGCAATCGGAGTTCTTCGTGATATCTATGCATTTCACCGCTACACCACGAATTCCACGCGCCTCTTGCGGACTCAAGGAAACCAGTTTCAACTGCTCGGCGCCGTTGAGCGGCGCAGTTTCACAGCTGACTTGATCTCCCGCCTACGCTCCCTTTAAACCCAATAAATCCGGATAACGCTCGGGCCTTCCGTATTACCGCGGCTGCTGGCACGGAATTAGCCGGCCCTTATTCGGCGGATACCTGCAGCTTGCCACACGTGGCAATCTTTATCCTCCGCCAAAAGGAGTTTACAACCCGTAGGGCATTCTTCCTCCACGCTACTTGGCTGGTTCAGGCTCTCGCCCATTGACCAATATTCCTCACTGCTGCCTCCCGTAGGAGTTTGGACCGTGTCTCAGTTCCAATGTGGGGGACCTTCCTCTCAGAACCCCTATCCATCGTAGACTAGGTGGGCCGTTGCCCCGCCTACTATCTAATGGAACGCATCCCCATCCCGTGCCGTAAACTTTAGTGGAAATTCCATGCGGAACATCCACGCCATCGGGGGTTAATCCTCATTTCTAAGGGCTGTCCCCGAGCACGGGGCAGGTTGGATACGCGTTACTCACCCATCCGCCGGTCGCCATCGCAGAAAGCAAGCTTCCTGCATGCTGCCCCTCGACTTGCATGTGTTAAGCCTGTAGCTAGCGTTCATCCTGAGCCAGGATCAAACTCTTCATCCTATAATCATATATTCTCGATTCCCCGAAGGGACTCTTTTCTTTGTCTGTCCTGCGCCCTGAACTGCTTCTTGTGCACCGATCTATTGAAGATTGACGGTTCGCTTGTATCTGCCGGCCTTCTCACATTTTCATGAATCCAGCCGGCGTACTGCCTTGTTTGCTTGTATTTCATCCGTTCAAAGAACTCTCTCTTTTAAAGCCTTTTAAGCTTCGTTTGCTTTCGTTAGAACCGTGTTCCTTTCCGAAAGCGAGTGCAAAGGTAGAGCTTTTTACCATACACACCAAATATTTCAACAACTTTTTTCGAGAAAAATTTCAAAAAAAATCATAAAACACTGAACAACAACTTTTTATCAAACCAAGAAAATTCACACTTTAGAACTGAGTATTCAAGTCAGACAAAGAAAACACTGCATAACAATATCCATGCCATATATTTTTTGTAATTGCGAGGGCTCATAAAAGAAAATCCGAGGGCTCGAAATTTTTCTTTCGAGCCCTCGGAAATAAAAACCTCAGATTCTACGTTTCAAATCCAAAACAACCGTAAGCGTAGACCTACGAGGCACCACAACATCCTTTCTACCAACAACCATATCCGTTATATCTTTACATCCGAGATCAGAAGTTTCGTCTGTAAGATATGAACAAGCACTTTTTACATTACTACTATTCAATGAAGATACATTCAGATCTATGCGACAGTCATTCTCAGAAACGTTTGTGAAGACTGCAACTATCCTCTTTTTGTTATCGGATAAATATGCTGTACCCATAACCGATGAAAGATCGTCTGCGCCATAGAGTCCTATACGAGTAAATCCAGGTTTTACGAAACGGCTATAATTTCCCAGCATCCATAGAGTTTTCGTGGCAGAAACATATCCGCCCTTCTCAATAGAAGCAGTCTTATCACCCTCAGTATGCAATCGAATAAGATTGAAACGATTCTTAAATCCGTACATCTCGACATCCATACTTGTCCAATAACTCCACGAAACGACTCCTGCATAAACAATGTCAGAATAAATTATCTTCGCCATGTGCAAAGCAATATCATTATATGAAGCTTCGGCGTAACTTGACGGAAAATCATCAATAGGAGTTTTATTAAGCATGCTCCACTCAGTCTGGAAGACCTTAACTCCATATCTGTCCGCCATATTCTTGACATTAGTACGAATACTGCGTATATCTTGATTTTTTGTGTCTGTCCAATAACTGTGCGCTCCTATTGTCTTGTCGATTCTCTTCAAATCTCCAATATACAAATCGCTTGACGGGTCAAAAAATGACGGAATCTGATTGAATGCTCTACCCTCCTTCTTATACATGGCTTCCCATGTACCGGCTTCCGTAACAAGAATCTTCGTGTCAAGTTTCTTATCGTCCAATGCCTTATCCAATTCCACCACAACTTTCTTGATCTCGGCATTGGTCCAAGGCGAGCCTTCCTGGTAATCGCTGTCCCACTTCCACTGCGGTTCATTAACCGGACTTATGTAGTCAACATTGATTTTCTTTTCCTTGACAAAATACGAAGCTACCGTCGCAAGAAAATCAGCAAAGTCATCATATTTGTCTTCTTTGAGGTTAGAGTTCTCATCACCCTTAGTAGCAAATCCCTTTCCATTACGTGTAAAACCCACATAAGGAGAATTAGAGAAAAGCACAAACGAGCGGCATCCGTACTTTTTAGCCTTGTCGACAAACCACTGTTGTCCAATCTGCTTATTCCAATCATAAGTACCATCTGGTCCCAAGAAACATTCAGCTCTTCTTGTTATATCCTTAACCTGCCCGCTTTCTCCCTGCTCAATTGTTCCGGCTCCAAGATTTACGCGCCATATAGACAGCCCGATACCCATAGGATTTCCATTGCTGTCGACCTCGTCACTGAAAAGCCATCCCGCGGCCTTTTCCTTTTCCGATTCGTTCCAATATTTGCCTACATACTGTACGGTCCAGCAATCCGAAGCTCCAAAACCTTCCATCGTCTGATATTTCACATCAGGCTCAATTCTTACAGTCCTTATGTTTTGGGCACAAAGTCCTCTAAAAAGAAATGCGTCCAAAAAGAAGAACAGCATCAAAATATATTTCATCATTATATTCGTTTATTTAAATAAAATGAGCAAAATCTTACAATATTATATTCCAAGCCTCATCAGTCAACAAAAATGACACGAGAGCATGTTCGCCCATCACCTTTATAACATACTACATATACACCATCGGCAAGAGGAATTTCTGCTCCGCCTTCAACGCGTACATCCGCCATCTTCGCACCAGATGCAGAAAAAACAGAAACCATACCTGAACATTCAGACTTGACATGCAACACTCCATTTTCAACTACAAATACATCATCTGACTTATCTTCCGATATTCCACCTATACCATCTGGAATATCTTGTCTTTCCGGCAATCGCATGAGAAGCCACTGACGAGTAACATCCATCAAGTCATCGTTATATTTATAAATGCCGACTTTAGTTCCAGCAACGCTCTGTCCTCCACTGAGATCAAAAGCTTCGGTTCCGTCAGGTGTCATAATTTTGCAATAAGGAGCATCGACTGATTCAATATTATAATTCTGTCCATCAGCACCATATATTGAAAACATCAGATCATAGTCTTTTCCATAACGTGTTATAATTTTACCGTTTCCATTGGTAAATGTCCAACCTTCAGCAGTCTTTGCCAATCGCCAGGTCTGATCTTCAGAAATTTCAGCCTTCTCTACAACAATCTTTCCATCTCGGTTGGTTTGAAGTGCCATACCATGAGCTGTTCTAGGTAAAATCATATAAGAAGCACCATCTTCAGGAAGTGATGTAATATCAGAATTCTCAGTCACTGGAATTATAAATGTTGCAATGCTGAGCCCAGGCAATGTAAACTTAAGCCTATCATTCTCCAGCAAGAAATCACTGTTAGCCTCCAGACTCTTGGTCTCGCTTGTAATATAACTTGTTATGTTGCTTCCTACCGAACTATAGAATGCAAGGTCAATATTATGCGAAACAGGTTTAACATCTGTATTCATCGCCACGACTACGAGTGAATCGCCTGCAGGGTTTCTTGCGGCAAGTACCTGCTCATTAGACACGCTCAAGATGGTGTAACCGATCTTTATAAACCGCGTTATCTGCTGTCTTACATAATAATTCTTAACCTTTTCATACGTCTGAGTTGCAAAATTGCTGCGTACCAGACTCCACTGATCGTCTCCTTCAGTGTATTGCCAATCAACCCATGCAACAGGCATAAGATAATTGACATCATTCATAAGTCTTTGTGCCATTGCAAGATTTCCTGATATACCAGAACCTCCATTACCGGTCTCACTCAACCATAGTCTCTTGCCTGAGTCTTCGCTCAAAGTCTTTATTCTCGCTCTATCGGTAATAGTTCCTTTATAAGAATGAGTGTTCCATTGTCCGACCAAATCCATTATACCAGCCTTTCTGTAGCCTTCAAGAGTTTCAACAGACTTTGTCAGTACCGACTCGTCTGATGCAGAAATCACAGTATTCAGTCCAGACTCCTTAAGAATCGGCGAAAGTATCTTCAGGAACTTTATCTGAGAATCAAGATCAAAATGACATCCTTCCTGACCGCCGTTGCAATGCCAGTATCCCGTCAAAGACTCGTTGAACGGCTCCAAAGTCCTGAATTCCAATCCATATTCATCCTTATAGTGCTTGCAAACATCAACGAGATAATGAGCAAATTCTTCATAATACTCCGGTTTCAGATTATCTTTGGCTCCATTGACATTGCCGGCACAGCATCCGCTGTATGTCATATAGTAAGGACATGAATTGCTGAAAGCCTCAAAAATAGCATCAGGACGCTTCTCTCTTATCTTCAACATGATTTTTCTCTGCGCCGCATCTCTGGTCCATATATATTCACCGTTTGTTGAATCTTTAAATCCTTCCATTTCGGCTCTGAGACCTTTACCTCCAGGGGCTCCCATGTGATGCGGATCGCAATTTTTATTTTCGGGATCATCTCCACCTCCAATATTATATCTGAAGATGTTATAGTTAAGTCCTTCCGGACTGACAAGCCAATCCAGAATCACATCTATATTTTCATCATCCCATTTTCCGCACATATTGGCCCACCAGCATAATGAAACGCCCCATCCTTCAATGGTCTGCTTCTTTGCATAAGGATTTATGACATAAGATACAGAATCTGTTTCATGCACACTTTCCTTGTCTTCAGAAAGAATCCATTTATGCAACGGGCTGTTGCCATCTTTATCTGAAAATACGTATTGACCGGCAGGTGTACCATTTGTACCCAAATACTTGCCGTTAGCCTTGCACTTAAACTTCACGTAATCACCTCCAGCACTTTCAATCGAATATTTTGCATTATCCGAAGAATAGTTCGCATCCCTGAAAAAGGCATCCCACTTGCCCTCCAACTGTAAAAATCCCTTACCGTCCTGCGCAACAATAGAATAATAACCATTGCCGTCAGGTATGATTGTCATCTTGCCGACCTTAGAGTCATTCTTTCCGGCAATAATTGCCCGTTCATTCGTTTCCTTGCAAAGAAATCCACCACCTGCATGAACCACATAAAGGCGTACAGTCTTTGTTATAGGCAATTCTATGGATGCACCATTAGCTATGCAAAAGAAGAACGACCACAGAAACGAAGCCAACATAAAAGTATATCTATTCATAATATTATTCTTTTTTGATTAATAAATCATATCCATAACATACTCTTCATATATACGCATATCTCAACGCATAATCTTTTTTCGTATCAGCGCCTCAAGATAGTAGTAATCCGCATAATTCAGAGGAACATCTATCTCAGCCCCATGAGGCAAACTGCCCACACTGTGCATAAGCAAGAAACCTCCGTTGCGTCCAGGTTCTGCAAGATACTCATCAGAAGAGAGTGTTTTCAGAATCTTATCGGCATACTTTCTGTAACTGCCATCTTTTGTAACAGATGCTATTTCATACAAAGCAGAAGCAATGCAGGCAGCCGCCGAAGCATCCCTGTAAGTGTCAGGTATATCAGGGGCATCCATATCCCAATAAGGAATTCCATCGGACGGCATATTTTTATGATTCTCCATCATCTTGAAGGTTTTCACAGCCTGATCAAGATACTTCTGCTGACGAGTATAACGATAGCACACCGTATAACCATAAATGGCCCATGCCTGTCCTCTCGACCACGCCGATTCATGAGAATATCCCTGAGCTGTCTGCCGGCTTCTCACTTCGCCGGTTTCTGGATCGTAGTCTACTACGTGGTAACAGCTTCCATCCGGACGGAAATGCTCTTTCATTGTTCTATCTGCATGAGAAACTGCAACATTATAGTACGCTGAATCGCCGGTCAGCTCTGTAGCCTTGAACAACAATTCAAGATTCATCATGTTGTCAATAATAACAGGACATTTCCATCCGCGCTTGCTCTGCCATCCGCCATCAGTGTTCCAGCTTTGTATTATTCCTGCATTTTCTCTGAAACGCGTCATCAGCGATTTTGCCGATTTAATCATAACATCCTTATACCCCTGCTTGTCAACCAGTTTTAGTCCATTTCCGAAACTGCAGTTGATAATGAAACCGATATCATGATTCCATGTTATATTTTGTGCTTCCCGTATACCCTCGGTATATTTTTCTGCATAAGGCAAATAACGCGAATCACCTGTCAACTCATACATCAGCCACACGCTACCAGGGAAAAAACCGCTGCGCCAATCGCCGTAATTGCAGTAATATACAGAACCATCCTTGTTGAGTGTCACAGGATTTACAAATTTCCCTTTACTTTCTATGACATTTATTGTTGAGTCCATCTGTGAAACGATACGTCCCATTTCACTCTTTCCGACAATATCGCCGTTATACGTAGAACAAGATGCAAGTCCTGCCAAAAAAGCGCAAGACAATATTAAATTCTTAACCTTCATACTTTTCTTATTTCAAATGAATAATTGTCTTTCAATTTCAAGTCTTTTGCTTTCAGGGTTATTCTGTAGATTTCCGGTCCCCACACATCAGACTACTTTGGATCGTCGAGCTTTATGGTTTCGACAGATACATCAAACTTACTGTTGTCATAGATGAGCACTGCGTTACGTCCTTTGACAGACACAGAAACCTTACCAGGACGAGAAGCATCAACATTACCCCAAGTCATGAAATGAATCTCGTTAGGCGAGTCTGTACGCTCCAATTCAAACTTATCAGAAATAGTAAGAGAATTGTCCTTTACTCTATATTTTCTAATCCAACTCTTGATTCCGGCCTCATCGGGATAAGCTTTAGCGATATCAGCAGAAAAAGATTTATCGGATTTATCGGCTTTGACGTCATACGCTCTGTACTGCCTTCCATCTTTCTGCTCAGCGCCATTGATTGTCGGAATATTGTGATAAGCACTTCTCATTGTCCATATTGTATAACGCTGGCTGCTGAAAGTTTTGGCTGTATATGTACCCACACCGGCATCAATGAAAACAGGAAGCTTATCAATACTATAAATAAATGAGCCGATGTCATTATGGTTGTGGCTTTCGGCATTGTAGCCGCCCTTCGTAGCAAAGAAATTGCCTTTTTTATCAGAAATGTAACAGAACTGAGTTTCCGGATACCAAACAAACTTACGCGGAGATATCTTCAAATCAGCATTTTCCATTTCGTTTCTCACCATCAGATACTGCATGGTTCTTCTGAAATCCTTACCAGAAAAATAATTTCCATCGTAGAGTTCAAGCGCCAAAGCCATCATGTCGTTGCTTCCGATGGTTTTACCATATTCATATATCAACGGTGCATTACCACCCATTCGAGCTGAAGCATCTGCAAAATTGACACCCCATCTGTCACCTATGTAAGAAGAAACAACAAACTCACCCATACTCTTAACCATGGGATGTTCAAACAAAGAGAATTTTCCGCCTGTCACTTCATCGAGAAGCTGAAGATATATAAATGCCATTCCGGCAGCACCGTCCCAGTAAGACGGTCCTTCTTCGCACGCACCATCATAATGGGTGTAATTGAAAAAGGCATCTACGGAGCACATTGTACGATAAACAGCGTCTGCAAGTTTCTCAGGGTCATCCTCCAACAGCATCACACACTGCATAACATTGCTGTTGCACCATGGATTCCAATTGTTGACCATTGTGTTGGGAGATGCATTGAAGGCCTGCCACCAGAAATCAGAACGCTCCATATATGGACTTATGACTCTTTTATACAATTCATCTTTTATACGCATTGAAATCATAGGACTGATCTTGTCGAATTCTTCATGCATGAAATAATATATCCATGAAAACAACGCTCCGCAATATCCAGTACTTAAATCTATTATATTTTCACGATGATCAGGAAACGTTTTCTGCTTCGACTGCATATACATGTGGGCAGAAAGTATCCATGTTGTCCTTTCACACATACAGAAAACTCCATCAGCCAACTTAGGAACGAATCTTCCTTTACCTTCTGCCATTTCCGCCCAAAAAAGTTTAGCAATGGCATCAAGATTAGCATTATGTGCACTTTCCATCTCAGCACGAGACCCTCCGTGGCTGAAAGACAGATAATCGGATGCGGTAACAACCTTCCACTGGAAGTCGAGCATATCCTCTCCGTCTTTGATGATGGAAGCATCCAGACCATTCAGAAGTTTAGCCCAAGCCTCCCTATCATAATAAGACGGGTAATTGACCCACTGCCTCTTCATAATCAATGCTGATTTAACCTTATCTTTATCGCCAAGCTGTTTCAAAAGATCTTTTTTCTGATAAGCAAAGGCACTAAACGGCAAAAGCATCATAAAAACAAATGCCAATCCTAACAAAAATATTTTTTTCATAACTGGTTTATTTATTTTTTCAAACTTACTTTCAATACATAAATGGAATTCTTTTCGGTTGCTTTTTTCATTTCGATGTTCAATCCATCACCGTCCAGTTTCCATTTCACAGGTTTATTGTTTTTCAGACAAACAACTGAAGATATTTCCATTGCAGGAGTGAAAGATTTAAGCACAAAGGAATCAGACTTGACATTTCTAACAATTACATAAACAGCATCTGATGTACACGTATATCTGAAATCCGGTATGATATCTTGCGGAGTGCCGTCAAACACGGCATCGTGGAATTCCGTTTCATCTATACGTTCCTTATCGTTCTTATCCAATTTTTCTCCATATACAATCCATGGTCTTGTGCCATAAACAGCTTCACCATATATATCCAACCATCGTCCTATTGCTTTCAATCTGGAATCTGCCTGTTTTGGGAACAGACCGCGTGAATCAGGCCCGATATTCAAAAGCAGATTTCCGCCTTTGCTCACAATGTCAGTCAGATGCCTGATAAGAATGTCAGGACTCTTGTAAATTGTATCATATCTGTTATATCCCCAATTTCTGCCTATGGTTATACATGCTTCCCAAGGCTTGAGGTCTATTCTATCAGCCAATTTCTGTTCAATTATTCCATAATCGCCAAAACCATTACCAATTCTGCTGTTTATAAGACATTCTTTCTGAATGGAATGTATCAAAGATCTGATTTCAGAACTTTGTTCAGAAGTAACCAGTTCAGGCGTATCAAACCAGATGAAATCTATCTTTCCATATTGCGTCAACAATTCACGCAACTGCGGCTTTACTTTTCTCTCTATATAAGCATTAAGATTCTTGCTGTCTTCATCTGGATAGTCCCATGTATTGCTTCTACCTCCCTTCTCAGGCCAATTGGTAGGAACATCCGGATCCTCCCAATCTCGTCCCAAGGAATAATAAAAACCAAACTTAAGCCCTTCCTTACGGCATGCTTCCGCCAGTTCAAGCATAGGGTCGCGTGCGAAAGGAGTTCTATCGACTATATCGTAATCACTGCATTTCGAATCATACATTGCGAAGCCATCATGATGCTTCGAAGTAATGATCATATATTTCATACCTGCCTTTCTTGCAGTCTTGGTCCAACGTCTTGCGTTGAACTCTGTAGGGTTAAAATCTGATGCTATACGTGCATATTCTTTCAACGGAATACGTTCATACAACATAAAATGTTCACCACCCTTATATGGACGACCTTTCCATTCGCCTGCAGTATGCGAATATAGTCCCCAATGAATGAACATTCCGAACTTTGCATCCTGAAACCATCTTAAAGCATCGCTATCCGCACGTTGCGCAAAAGAAGCGTGCACAAAGCACGAACATGCCAACATGCACAACACAAATGCTTTTATAATACGACATGCATTCATAATCAAGATTTACTGTACAACGGCTATTTTAAAAACATCTATCATTGCCATAAAACGGCAAATGAGATGGAAAGCTTTAAAAAAGCCCGGTCACAAAATTAGGTTTGTGACCGGGCACCTAATCAAAATCTACTATTCACATTTACTTGACGAGAACCTTTACATACTTTACACTACCGTCCGACATTACCTGTTTTACTATATTTATGCCTTTGACAGGTGCATCCAACATTACACCGCCAATTGTATAATAAGTCTTAGAAACTACAGTAACATCCTTGTCGACAGATTCGATTCCGCTGGCATCACCATCAGGGTTATGTTCGCTGGCATCGCCGTAGTACTCAAGCTGCCAATGATCGATAACAACCCAGTCGTCAGCTCTCAATACATCTTTCTTTATTCCGATCTTAAGATAACCATCCTTGACTTCACAGATTACGCTGTTGTCGAGGAAATATCCAAGCTCCATATACATCTTGGTTGTCTGCATTGTGTTTGGCAGATATTTGCCGTCGCTAAGTCTGTATTCACCGCTTCCGCCATTTACAGCCATATCACGCACACCTTCCAAAATGCTCTTGAACGGAACACTGCTTACCTTGCCGTTGCTTTCTGCGTATACAAAGGCATTGATAGTGTCGGTTGACTGATCCTCAAGATATTTTGGATATATCTGACCAGGATGTCCCGAACGGAAGAATCCATCAACTGAAACCTTGTAAGTTCCATCAGGAAGACCGTATATAATCTGATACATATCGAAATTAGTGTGATAGAATTCTGCATTTCCATAAGTCTGATGTGCAGCTGCACTTCCTGACCATCCAACATTGTCGTCATTGTCGAAATCAGCATTTACGATAACTGCAGATGCATCAACAGGAGAAGCATCGCTTGCAACTTCGTCAGGCATTCTCAACTTGGTCATGGCAGCCAATACAACTCTTGTCATTGAATCAGCCTCAACTGTAGCAAAAGTCTGGTTTGTATAACCGTCATTAACCTTGTCGTATACCTCAGCAGCAAATGCCTTTGCACTTTCAGAAGCACTTTCTGCAGTTTCATCGATTACAGATGCAAGCTCGTTGTTTCTGTCCATCAATTCATTGTATACGCTAATGGAAGCATCTGCCGTATCCTTAATGTCCTTGTATGAAAGATAGATGTCGAGCAAAGCCTTACCATCGGTAGAAGTAGAAACCGAGTTGCTTGCAAGAACCATCCAGTTCTCCAATTCAGTTCTTTCCTGAGGTGCGAAATTAGATTCGAGAGTCTTACGTGCTTCATCAATCAAAGGATTGAGCATTCCAGAAATTACATCTGAATTGTATCCTTCATAATAAATACGGAATTTGCCCCAACAAGACCATCTGTCTTTCAGCGTTCCATTAGAACGTATGCCGACATGCATCTTTCCATCAGTTACAACTCCATACAGGGTATTCTTATATTTTCCATTTGCAAATGCTGTAGATGCACTGTTCATTCCGTTAGGAGTGAAAGTTCCGTCAGGTGTCTCAAAGAAACTGTCATAAATATTATTACCGCTTCCATCTTCATTGCCAGATATAGCTTCGTTCATGACATTTGCTACAGGCATGGACTCATTGTTTATATAAAGGAATGTCTTTATCTCGGCAGTCTCACGCGAATTGTATGCAGCAAGATTTCCTTCTGTTCTATAGAATGCAGGAACTTCGAGACGATATACGCCGTCAGGAATTTCTGCTATATCCTGATACATGTCGAAATTGCCCTGGAAAAGTTCAACACAAGGATTCTCCTTTGTTCCGCCGACCTTAGGTGTACCACCTGCATTCTTGTCGACTGTCCAACCATTAAGGCCGTCTCTGAAATCATTATTATCCAAGATCTGAGTACACTCCTCGCCTTCTGTAACGGATTCTGCCTTAGCCTTGAGAATCATTTCTTCAAGTTCAGCAGTTGCAGCTATGACTTCTTCGGTAGAGAGTTCGCATGCCTCAAATGCCGGTTCAACCACATCCATAATATAATCGCCCAGCATTTCAGAAGATGTTTCGTCGGCAGTCTTTCTGGCCTCCTCCAACTTCGCAGCATAAGCGGCATAAGCATCAGCATTAGCCTGAACCTTATCCAGTGTTTCCAAGAACACCTTTTCGCTTGCTATTATTTCTTCCTTTGTCTGAAGCTGCTGGATATCGCTGATAACCTTATTGTACTCTTCGAGACAAGCATGCTGAACATATACATTCTCAAAGTCAGGAGCATTAGATATAACCTTGTCAATCCAGAACTTATATGACTCGACGTCATTTCCGTAATAAGTCAAGGCCGCATTGTCAATCTGAATCCATCCACCGACCTTCACACTCTTCTTTACACCAAGCTCCAATGTATCCCCATCGAATATGGTATACATTTCCAACGTCTGAGGTGCAGTACCTATAACTTCTGTGCTGTCCTTGCTTGCATATACATAAGTTCCACGATTTGAATCTGAATATACGCCAAGCACAAACTTGTAAACACCATGAGGAGCACTGGCTATAAGCTGATACATCTTACCGGAGAATGCTGTCTTGTTCCAGTTTTCCCATGCATTTCCTATCAAAGATACTCCATCAGATTTATTCGTAGCCAATTTTGAGTTCTGTGCACCTGTATTCGTCAACCAACCATGTGTATCGCTGTCAAAAGTAGGATTGACAAGATATCCTTTTGAGGCCATATCCAAAGGAGAATCAACAGAAGCAGATTTCTCAATGTTTTCCCTTACAGCTACTGCAACGGCATCTATAGCTTCAAGAAGCTCTTCATCGGTACTTGATGTGTTCTGATATACCTTCTCGGCCTCAGGAACAGATATTCCAGCTTCGGCAGCCTCATCAAGTTTGGCCTTAAGCGACATTGCATATCTGTAAGTCTTAAGTTTTGCCTGATTATTCACATATTCTTCCGGTGTAACAAAGATCCAGTCAACACAATACTTTTCTGCAAGCTCACCTGATGTAATATCAAGCAACGGCTTCAGACCCTTGTCCGACGGAGTATTCAAATCATATCCCATATAGCTGTCAGGATAAACAGCTATACCAAGACTAGGATTGCGCTCAGCTCCATAAATGCGATAAACGTTATCTCCCTGTTCGTCCATCTGCCAGAACCAGTTCGGCTGAGTGGTGTGGTCGATATACATGGAGTTGGCACTATCTATAAAAAGATTGACCCACTTCTTATGCTTTGTAGAATAATTGAAAAACACCAGTGTCTTGCCATCCCAAACAGAATCTGGAGGTGTAAGATAGGAATCGATATACTGCTGCATATAAACTTTTATACCATTATCTGACAGCGTGGCCTGGGTTCCCCAATATCCGCCTTCATCACTATAATACCCTTTTGCACCCAAGTTATAAAGGTACAAGGTATCTTCATACTGAAACTCAGCCGCAGCAGGTACAGGTTTAACCCACTCGTCAGCTCGAAGGTGCGATGAATACGCACCGACAGTCATAAAAACTGCCAACAACCGTAATACGTTTCTCATAAGCTAATAAATTTAAAAGTCAAACAATATTTATATATTATTTAGCCAAGAATGCCTCTCAACGCTGCAATATTAATCTCAAACACAACTATCGACATACATAAAATGTACAGAAATAGTACATATAAAGTACATACACGATTTTTACAGCACAGCAACGGGTACAAAATACTATACATCAATGCTATAACCTAAAAACAAACTTTATTGCAGATAACAACATTCATAAACTGTCTGAACAAAAAATGTAGGCCGTTCGCACAATTTATGTATGTCTTCTTATATTTAAAAGAATATATTTGTATAAGAAATACGTGAAAAAGTTATCACGGAAAAACACAAAGGCATTATGAGAATTTTCAATAGAGCAAATAATATGCTGAAATACGCAGCACTTCTATTCATTGCCAATATATGCACAACTGTGTACGCACAGTATTTTCAGCACATAGGCGACAAGGAAGGATTGACACAAATTGGAATCATGGCTTTATATCAAGACAAGCTCGGCAGAATCTGGATGGGTTCGCAGGAAGGTTTGTCAATATATGACGGCACCAATGTCACCACATACAAACCATACGCACCGGCATTCAACGAACCAGACGGCAAGATTCAGCTGGGCAACGATGTAAATACCATTGTAGGAGATGAGAACGGCAATATTTTCTTGACCATAGACAAGAAATTATTCAGATACGACATTGAGAAAGAAGAATTCAATGAGATTGTGCATTCACCGGTATTCGCACTTACATCTCACAATGGCGAAATATGGTATGTGCGAAACGACTCCATATTTTTCTATGCAAAGGACAATTCCCCACATTTCTATAAAAAGACAAACATAAAGGGAATTACATGCATGATTGTCTTCGAAAAGAACATACTGATAGGGAGCTGGTCTGGTTTATACTTGTTCGAACCGCTTAAAAGTACAAAACTCCTCGACGGCGACATCAGAGGTCTGTTTGAAGACTCAAGAAAACGAATCTGGATAGGTACGCAGTATGACGGAGCATACACTATGAACCGCAGGAAAGAACTTACAAAGATACCGTACAGTCCAGGAACGGACAAAGGAATGAGCAGCTTGAACGTACGCACATTTGCAGAAGACAACATGGGCAACATCTGGATGGGGACATTCGACGGTCTGCAGAAATATTCGCCGGCAGACGGAATTTACTCTTTCTATAAACCACAGCAGACACCTAACAGCCTAAGCCACACTTCAATATACTCGCTTCTGTGCGACAAGCAGAATACTATATGGGTGGGAAGCTATTACGGAGGTGTAAACTATTTTACTCCTTCTTACGATCTGTTCAAAAGATATTACTGCAAACCTGGAAACGACAACAGTCTGCAATTCCCATTTGTAGGCAGCATGACCGAGGACAAAAAAGGCAATCTATGGATATGCCTGGACGGAGGCGGACTAAACTGCCTAGACCCAAACACTGGAATTTTCAAGCATTATGTGGCAGGTAAAAACAGCTTGCCTCACAACAACCTGAAAACAATCGCATACGATGAAAAAAGAGAAAAGCTCTACATCGGCACACACCTCGGAGGTCTATGTTCGTTTGACATCGAGAAAAATCGGTTTCATAACTTTCTGAACATTGCTGCAAAGGAAAAACCTGGCAATATAATCGACAAGATTGAAATCTGGAACGACCATCTTGCCGTTGCAGACAGAACCGGAATCTACTTGATGGATCTTGAAAAGGAAACGTTCAAGAAAATTACCACAAGTTCTTTCCGATTTATGGACATAGATGAAAAAGGTACAGCATGGGTTGCAACGGACAATGAGCTGTATTCTTTCAATATGAAGAACCCTGAAAAAATATCATATATAAATCTTGGGAAACATTTCAATATAACAAATGTTCTGGCTCCGCATGGGGATGATGTATACGTTTCTACACTCGGCTCAGGAATAATCAGATACAACAAGAAAAACAGGTCTGTAAGAAAATATACCTACGAAGACAACCATCAGATAAGTGACTATTGCTACAACATGCTGCAGACATCACAGGGCAATATACTTATAACAAGCGACAAAGGCATTACCCTGCTCTACCCATCGTCCAACAAATGCAGGCTCATACCGACAACGGCCCTGTTCATGGCACCAATGGCCTTCGGCTGCGGCGTGTACATGTGCAACAACAACCAGATATACGCAGGAAGCACCGACGGTATGGTTTCTTTCCTTGAAGAAGATCTTGCTGCACTGAATTCACGTGAAATGCCACCACTGTATTTCTCACACATACAGATAAACAACAAGAACATACATGCAGGAGATCAATCAGGAATACTGCAGAAAGCCATGCCATATACAAAAGAACTGTCGCTTAATCATGACCAGAACAATTTTTCAATTTCGGTGTCACGTTCGAATTATCTAAACATCGCAGACAACAGTTTCGAATACCGTCTCAAGGGATATGACGACCAATGGATATTGAATAATACATCCGTAATCAATTACACCAATATGCCGTCTGGGAAATACATATTGCAGGTAAGACCCATACAAAAATACGAACATAAAAAGAACGATGAATTATTGTCACTTGCAATATATATAAGACCGGTATGGTATAAGACATGGTGGGCTATGACTGTATTCTGCATCATCGTTGCAGGATTTGCAGTATCGGCACTGCACATATACAGAACACGCCGACGCCTCACGCTATCGTTGATGAAGGAAAAAACGGAAAAGGCAAACAATGAAATAATAAATAATGCCAAACTGCGATTCTTCACGAACGTGAGTCATGAATTCAGAACACCGCTGACACTTATAATAAGCCAAGTTGAGATGCTCCTGCAGAATACTTCACTTACACCGTCGGTGTATAACCATATAGTAAAAATAGGCAAACACAGCAAACAGCTTTATACTCTTGTAACAGAACTGCTGGACTTCAGAAAAATGGAACAGACTAAAATAGTTCTGCACATTTCTGAAGTAGATATGGTAAACTTCTGCCACGATGTATATATGTCATATTCTGAATATGCCATACAAAAACGCATCAAATACATATTTGAAAATAATGAGAAATGCATAAATGCATATATTGACCGGCCTCAAATGGAGAAAGTTGTGTTCAACCTGCTCTCTAATGCATTCAAATATACACCTGACGGAGGTGAAATTACATTAATAGTCAACGACAGCATAGACAATGTTGAAATACATGTGAAAGACAACGGAATCGGAATAGATCAATCGGAGCAAGAAAAGGTCTTTGAACGCTTCTACCAGTCTGAAGAAAATAACAATACCGCTAACCCAGGAACAGGAATCGGGCTTGCGCTGGTAAAAAACATTGTAAAACTACATGATGGAAAGATTTCTCTGCAAAGCGAGAAAGGCAAAGGATGTCATTTCACAATTTATCTGAAGAAGGGATACTTGCATCTCATAGAAGCAGGCCATGTCATGGAACATGAGAATAACGAAAGACAGGATTACATCAAGGACGAACTTCCGGAAATCAATCTTGTGGAAGAATATTCTGACATAAAAGCCAACAGTCCCAAAATACTGTTGGTTGAAGACAACGAGGACCTGCTGAATGTTCTGAAAGACATATTCAGACCTATATATCAGGTATATACAGCAAAAGACGGCGAAGAGGCACTGCGAATCACCTTTGACATAAACCCAGACATAATTGTCAGCGACATCATGATGCCTGTGATGAACGGCATTGAGTTATGCAAAAAGATAAAGACACGAATCGACTTGTGCCATATACCGATAATATTGCTGACAGCACTGGACTCTGTGGAACAAAACATAAACGGCATCCGCATAGGTGCCGACGACTACATTACCAAACCTTTCCACACAAAGATTCTTCTGGCAAGATGCAATAACTTACTGCGCAACAGACTGATGCTCCAGAACAGATACGCACAAAAGCAGGATACAGACGTGTCACTACTGGCTTCCAACGCCATCGACAAGAAAATGCTGGAAGATATTGTAGAGCTCATCGATGCACATCTGGACAAAGAAGACTTCGAAATTGCAGACATCTGCAGAAAAATCGGAATGAGCAAAACTGCATTTTACGCGAAATTCAGAAGTCTCACAAATATGACACCTCATGAATTCGTGCTTAACCACAAACTGAAAATTGCAGCCAACAAGCTAAAGCACCAGAAGCATCTGAGAATAACAGAAATAGCAACAGATCTCGGATTCTCCTCTGCCAGATACTTTGCCCAATGTTTCAAGAAAAATTTTGGAGTTTCACCGGCGGAATACAGAAAGGAAGAGAACGAAGAAAACTAGTATTATCAACAAATTAAATAACCTATATATATGAATAAAACCTTAATATTCTATCTAGTAATGATTCTGTTTGGATGCAGAATATACGCCAATGAAACCACAAGGTTTTCAACTGCCGGATTCTACGAAATACCAGAATGCGGGCGCAAAGTATTCAATTTCAATACAGGATGGAGATTTTCCAAAGACCCTGATAATAAACTAAAAGATGCCTTTCTTGAGAATTTTGATGATTCAGACTGGGAGAAAGTTGCGCTTCCTCACGGACTAGACCTGCTTCCAGAAGAATCGAGCGGAGACAAGAACTACCAAGGAAAGGCTTGGTACAGAAAAAAGTTCAAGGCCGAACCAAACTTCAAAGGAAAAAAGGTTTTCATCCATTTTGAAGGAATAATGGGGAAATCAAAAATATGGATAAACGGAAAACTTATACAGGAACATTTTGGAGGATACCTTCCTGCAATTGCAGATATAAGCGAATATATTCATTATGACAGATTGAATCAGATATCTGTTTTAGCCGACAATTCCAACGATCCACTGTTTCCTCCTGGTAAAGCACAGCAGGCCATGGACTTTGCTTATTTTGGAGGCATATACCGAGATTGCATGCTCATTGTACATAACAAAGTTTACATTACTGATCCAAACTACGAGAATCAGACAGCAGGAGGAGGAACGGTAATCTGGACATCCGATTTGAAGGGAAATAAGGCAACAGTCAATACAAAAATACATTTGCGGAATGAGAACAGCAGTTCTACTGCCGGACACATAAATATTACCTTATCAGATTCAAGCGGACGAATAGTGGCCAAAGCAAAACGACCGTATAAAATACATTCGAAATCTGAAGTATATGTATCAGGCAATCTAAAAGTAGATGATCCCATATTATGGTCACCTGAAAATCCGGTGTTATACACGATAACATATCAAGTGACAGACAAGAAAGGAGCCATTATAGACGGATATAAAAAAGAAATAGGTATACGTACTGTAGAATTTAAGGGCGAAAACGGATTCTGGCTTAATGGCAAGCATTATCCTGAAAAACTAATGGGAGTAAACAGACATCAGGACTTTGCCGTAATAGGCAATGCCATGACAAACTCACTACATTACCGTGACGCCGTAAAACTTAAAGAAGCCGGCATACGCATCATCAGAAGTGCACACTATCCGCAGGACCCGGCTTTTCTGGATGCATGCGACCGCTTGGGCATATTTGTCATCACGGCTACACCGGGATGGCAATTCTGGAATGATGCACCGATATTCGAAGAACGCGTCATAAGCGATATTCGCAATATGATCAGACGTGACAGGAGTCGTCCATGCGTTTTCTTTTGGGAACCGATACTCAATGAAACACACTTTCCTGAATCGTTCTCGTTAAAAGCACTAAAAACTGTAGAAGAAGAATGGCTCTATACACCTGCCTATTCCGCATGCGACCCTGGGTCTTCAGGAAGCAAATACTATCCAGTTATATACACGGCCCCAAATGCATCAAACAGCAGTTACCACATTTCGCCAGACAGGATGGACAAAAACAAGGTTTACTTCACACGCGAATGGGGAGACAATGTAGACGATTGGAGTGCAAACAACTCTACCAGCCGTGTACATCGGTCATGGGGTGAACAACCTATGCTTATACAAGCAACACACTATGCAAATCCTCCATACGAAATGACATGCTATGAAACGTTCTTCAATGCCAGCAAGCAGCATTTAGGTGGAACGCTTTGGTGCGGATTTGACCATTCACGAGCATGCCATCCGGTTAATTTCTACGGAGGAATTATGGATTCATACCGACAGCCTAAATATTCATATTACATGATGATGGCACAGAGACCAGCAACGGTGAATACAGCAGTCAAGGCTGAATCTGGACCAATGGTATATATAGCTCATGATCTTTCGCCTTTCTCATCTACGGACGTTACTGTATACTCAAATTGTGAAGAAGTAAGGCTTACTGTTTATGAAAATGGAAAGAGATATACCTATCTACGGTCATCAAGCGACCTTAAAATGCCGTCGCCTGTAATCATATTCAAAGATGTATACAAGTTTATGGAGCTCAAGAAGCTGGCAAGAGGCAATAAACGAAAAGAAATATACCTGCTGGCAGAAGGACTTATAGACGGAAAAGTTGTCGCGTCTCACAAAGTACGCTCTGCACTAAAACCGACAAAACTCAAGCTTAGGCTAGATACAAGCATGCCACTTCGTGCAGACGGTTCTGACATCGCGGTAGTTATAGCCGAACTGATAGACGATGAAGGCAATGTAAAACATCTTAACAATGATTTTGTCAGGTTCAGCATAAAAGGAGAAGGTCGGCTTCTTGAAAACGAACCATGCAAGCTTCACAAATTAAATTGGGGATCATCACCTATACTAGTGCAATCAACATCGAAACCTGGAGAAATAACAATAAAGGCGGAATTGGAAACACAAGGAAGTTGTGTAGCACAACCTGCTGAAATTACAATTACCAGTATCTGCACAGATGAAAAATTCATTGCTGAGGAAAGCGAAATCCGCTCTGCCTCAGACAACAGACATGCATCAAGCAACAACATTGCCATCAAAAAGAGATTCAGCAAAGAAGTTCAACAAGAGTTAGAAAAAGTATACAGACAACAAGAAGAGTTCGGAGAAAAAACAAAATACTAGATTCAGCTGATGCACTCTAGATATCTGCTGTTAAGATATAGAACAACAATGAACTACCAATGAAATCTAAAACTAAAGCATAAAACATTATCAAGCATGAAGTTATCAAAAAAATATATTATAGGCACCACCTTGAGTATTCTATGTATAAATATGTCTGCACAGAAGGTTCCATATAAAGATGCGTCATTGAGCATAGAAGAACGAGTAGAAGATCTTTTAAAACGGATGACCATAGAAGAAAAAGTGTACCAGATGTGTGCAATAAGATTAGGCGAAGGAGATGAAATATTTAAAACCAGTGGCAAATACAATCCTTCGTTTGTCAAAGAACAAATGGGTTCACATGGAATCGGACATGTCAGTTGTCCTACGAGCGATATGGATGCATCTAATTCAGTAAAAACGATAAATGCCATCCAGAAGATTGCTGTAGAAAATACGCGTCTGGGGATACCTGTCATAGTCAACGATGAGGCACTTCACGGTATAAAAGGCAAAGGTGCTACATCATATCCTCAAGCCATTGCTCTTTCATGTACTTGGGATCTCGAGCTTATGGGAAGAATAGGCAAAGCAATAGGCGAAGAAGCAGCAGACAGAGGAATACGGCAAGTACTTTCGCCAACTCTCGATCTTGCCCGTGATCCAAGACACGGAAGGATGGAAGAAACATACGGTGAAGACCCGTTGCTTGCCGGACTTTTCGGAAAAGAATATATAAAAGGAGTGCAAAGTCATGGAATAATTTGCTCTCCAAAACATTTCGCAGCAAATTTCGTAGGTGAAGGTGGCAGAGATTCAAAGAATATCAGCATAAGCGAAAGAGAACTTAGAGAAATCCACCTATTGCCGTTCCAGATGGCAATAAAAGAAGCCAAGGCAAAATCAATAATGGCTGCATATAATGCTATAGACGGCATCCCATGCCATGCCAACAGATGGCTACTTACAGATATTCTTAGAGATGAATGGGGATTCAAAGGATACACGGTATCTGACTGGAGCGGAGTGCCACATATATGCAACATGCACCACGCCACATCCAGCATTGAAGAAGCCGCCATCAGAGCATCCATATCTGGACTTGACGTGGATTTACCACGTATCAAAACGTTCAAGACGCTTATTGAATCGGTAAAGAAGAATAAAATTGCCGAGAAAAACATTGATGAAAATGTAAGAAGAATCTTAAGAACAAAATTTGAATTGGGGCTATTTGAATCTCCATATATTAAGGAAAAAAGTAAAAAAGAACAGAACATACCTGAGAAATACAGAAGTCTAGCCCTTGAAGCGGCAGAAAAAAGTATTGTCATGCTCAAAAATGACGGTATTCTTCCTATAAAAGAAGTATCTACAATTGCCGTAATAGGTCCTAATGCCGACAAGCTGCAACTTGGCGGATATTCCTCTATAGGAGTTACAGGACCTACACCATATAAAGCAATAGCTAAAGAGTTTTCAGGCAAGACGATACTCTACGCAAAAGGGTGCAATCTTAAGGACTATGATAGATCTGGATTTAAAGAAGCAATTGAAACTGCGAAAAAATCAGATATATGCATAATGGTTATGGGCGGTCAAGATTGGGTCACAGGAGGAGAAACAAATGACCGTACAACCCTTAAGCTTATGGGTGTACAGGAAGAACTTATAGAAAACATTGCCAATCAAAACAAACCTATAATTGTAGTGCTGATTGATGGACGACCTGTAGAAATGACAAAATGGAAAGATAAAGTAAACGGCATTTTCATGATGTTCTATGGAGGAGAAGAAGGTGGAACAGCATTGGCCGAAATACTGTCTGGAAAAGTTAATCCTTCAGGCAAACTTACTGTAACCATTCCGCAAAACGTAGGTCAATTGCCAATGCCGCTGCTGAACAGGCCGTATGGACGAGAAGGCAACTTTGCCGACAGTCCGCTCAACAACGACCTCCCTTACAGAAAAACCAACAGATATAATCCGCTATATCCTTTCGGATACGGTCTTTCATACTCAACTTTCAAATATTCAGACATTGAAATGTCAAAGGACTCGCTGTCATCAACAGATACATTGCATGTATCAATTGATATAACAAACGCAAGTTCTACAGAGGGAGATGAAATCATACAATTATACCTTACTGATGAATGCTGCAGAATATCCCCTTATACAAGAGTGCTCAAACAATTTCATAGAATAAATCTCAAAGCCGGACAAACAAAAACTGTAACATTCGATATTCCATATAAGGAATTTTCATTCTTGAACGAATCATTCATACCTGAAGTTGAATCCGGATTCCATGAAATATTCATCGGACGGAATTCATTAGACGGAACTTCAGCAAGAGTAGAACTTAAAGAAAATCACTTATACAAATAACAACATGAGAACAACTATTTCAATCATACTGCTTTCTTTAATGCAGCCATCATTTTCACAAAATCCGATTTCTCCTCAGGGAGTATACATTGCGGACCCTTCAGCGAGAGTTATGCCTGACGGAAAACTATATGTATACGGCTCAAATGATGAATCACGCCAATATTATTGTTCAAATACCCATCATGTACTCTCCAGTTCTGACATGACAACGTGGGAAATCAAAAAAGACATCTTCATGTCAAAGGGTGCGAACGACAAAGTATCATATTCAGACTGCTTGCTATATGCACCTGACTGCATTGAAAAAGAAGGGAAATACTACATGTATTATTGCATGTCAGACGGAAGCGAAGGAGTTTCAAGTGCCAAATATCCATACGGACCTTTTGGCGAAGGCAAGAAATTGCCGGCATCTGGAATAGATCCAGCTGTATTCATAGATGACGATGGGCAAGCATATTACTACTGGGGACAGATTAACGCTAAAGCAGCAAGACTCACTAAAGACATGAGTAATATTGACGTGTCATCAATCAAAGAGAATATTGTCACAGAAAAGGAACATCGATTCCACGAAGGAAGCTGGGTGTTCAAACGTAAAGGAATATACTACTATGTATATACAGCCATAAACAAAATGGGAGAAGCTACATCAATAGACTACTCTACCTCTACATCACCTCTCGGGCCATTCAAATATGGCGGTACCATCATTGACAACACAGGTTGTGATCCATGCTCATGGAACAATCATGGTTCTGTTGTCGAATACAAAGGAGAATGGTATGTTTTTTATCATCGTTCCACTCACGCCTCAAACATGATGAGAAAAGCATGCGTTGAAAGAATCTCCTTTGCCCAAGACGGTTCAATACCACAAGTAGAAATGACATCACAAGGTGCCGGTGAACCGCTGGACGGTTTCAAGACTATAGATGCATGCAGAGCATGTCTTCTTTCAGGCAAAATTAGAATAACTCAATCAGGACCTAACAAAGAGGAATTGTCAAGAATAGAGCACTATAATTCTGCTATATACAAATATATCAGATTTGAACGCGCTCCTACAAACGTAACGATAAAAGTTGCCCCGCAAAATGGAGGTAAAGTCCAATTCTTCACCGACAGCCATATTCCCTTGGCAACTATAAACGTACCTTCAGGAGATGGAAAAACATATAAAGAATTTTCGGCAAAAGTAAACAGACTAGTTCAAGGCACAACACTGATAAAAGTTCGATTCTACGGTAATGAAGACAAGGACCTTATGAAATTTGACAGCTTCAGATTCGAATGATATTTACAAATATGTCAATCTTTTTGAAAATAAGGCCAGCTCCAGTTATGCAACTAGAGCTGGCCTATATTCAAGGTACTATTTTATAGCAATCTTAAGTGCTTTCCCTGAAACATTTAAGATGTATATTCCAGATGCAGGAGCCGCAACACAGCCACGCCCCGAAGCAACCTTGGTTCCGTCAACATTATAAAGTTCCAACAAATCATTATTATTACAACTGATAAGTTTTCCGTCAATTTTCACAGCCATCTCAGGTGTTACTTCATCTATACCATTTGCATTAATAGAGAATTTAGAATATTCATAATTATATTCATCTGTCTTGCTGGCCTTGATGATATGCGTGTCAAGAAGTCCATATTCATTATATGTAGCATCGTGTTCAGAAACAACAGCTTCTCCATCCTCTGAATACTTCAATGCCTGCACATAATTCATGACTCTATTCTTATCATCCAATACAAAGTTAGTTTCGGCATCATAGTATAATCCATTAGAATCCATCACTCTATAAGATAAGGATATATTACCGTCATTCACACTCCAGACAAAACTGTCAATATATTTCGCTACCCAATCATTCTTATCAATATCCCATTCATATGTTTCGTTTATCTCAGAAACCATATTTGTTTTGTAGATGTCAGTTCCAGGCAAATCGTTGTCATTCAAATATTCAGGAGTTATAATAGAGTAAAAACTCATACCATGATCTATAACTCCATATACTCTCTTAGTAGTGTTCACAATATTCCAATTACTATCGATATATCGCTCTATCGTTGTTTCAATGCCATTCTCATAGGTTGTATATATAGGCAAATATTGTATATTATATAAGACAAATGAGTTTCCATCAAACATATAATACCAATATATCTCATCCTTATACTTAGTCCTTACACAAGATACGACATTATCGTCGGAATAATTATATACTGTAAAGCATACTGTATCATTTTCCAACAAAGAATACTCCTCAGATTTCACCTTTGACAGTTCTGCACCAGGCATACCAATTTCACCTTTCAGACTCCAATATTCATTTGTATATCCATTATCAGAATACGACGTACGCGTGTCAGACACAAGTACATACCTATCGTCGTAATACTGGTAAAACTCCGATGATTCAATGTATCCTTCCGAATTATAAGAATAATTATATCTCAGGTTCTCTGAAGCTTTTGAATACCAGTCAAAACTGCTGATCCTTTCCCATGCCGTTCCATTCCATCCATAAAGCTTTGCACTAGGCCACATTTGACCAAGTGATGATGGAGCATCATAATATATGACAATTATTCTTTTTGCTTCATTGCCTTTTGAATCGTAGAATGTTGTAGCCTCCGTTCTATATCCTTCATCAAGTTCGTCAGGACAATCAACAGGTTCGTTACTTGTAACAAAACTACCATCTTCAAAGAAACGAACATCTGCAATATATATAATATATCCGCCGTTGTCGGCATATTTTCCATAACTAACAGAAGTTGACTCGCCAACGAGACTTGTCGTCTTCAAAATATTTCCATATATCCATTCTGAAACATCCGAATAGTCCACATTCCAAACATCGGCTGATTCGTCATAGCTCTCCACCGTATATTTTGCATTCACTCCAAACCTCAAAGAGATACTATGTGTTTCCTCATTAAAACAGTTCTCAAAAATTTCGCGTTGCCCGACAAGTTCCCATCCTGCAGCAGGATTGTATGTATAATATGTTTTAATGACACAGCCATTGGATTCATATTTCAGTGAATAATACGAACCGTCAAGATAAATAATATTTCCATACTGATCATAATCTATCTTCATATGCCCAATATTATCTCCATAATATTCGTATTCTTCATGGCCCAAATACCAGAAAGGACCTTCTTCTGTCATTCCTATCATATAATAACTTTTCGTATGAATCGAAGTCTCATCAATTGTTACTTCTTCGCGAATTCTGTTTTCACTAAAATGACGGACAAGTATATAATCATTCTTTGGTTCAAACCATTTATACTCAAGTTCGTATATCAATTCGCCATTATCGTCATATCTTGCATTATATATCTCCACACCATCTTTCGAATGTTCATAATCGTAAACGACGGCTGATTCCAAGATACGTTCAGCAGCTCCATTACTACTATTCTTTTGCATGTATTCACGTACAGCCATCAGACGTTTTTGTGAATCAATATCACGTTCAACATAAGATACAAAAGTCCACTCATTGATTCCGGTCTGTGGACTCCTGGCATATATTTCACGAGATATCCAATAATTGAAATCACCGACAACGTAATTATATTTATATTCCAAAATTATACTTCCGTCAGGTGCCTTTTCTACATAAGTCTTACGCAAACCATATTCATCATAAGTTATCTCAACAGTACTTTTTATTATACCATTTTCCTTATGTGTCATTTTACTCAAAAGCATCGTATCTGTTACTCCTAAATCTACGCCATCACGCATCAAAACCGGAGCCTTTTTTAATTGATACAACTGCTTATTTTCTGCAGCCTCAGACTTACTACTTAATGATAAAGCCGAATGCAATATTCTAGGCCTTAAGACATCAAAAGACTTGGAGACTGGTGCTAAATGTTCAACATAATCCATGTTCTCTTGTTGCGAATATGCACAGAAAACAAATGAAATCCATAATAAGATTACAAAAAAACGCTTCATAGTTACATGATTTAAAATTAACAAAATAAGATTTCCCAACTCAATATATTAAAATATAGAAATAACGCTTCTCAAATATTAAAGTATAACTTATCGCAATTAATAAAATTCGCAATTTAAACAATGAACAATTGAAAGCACAACATTGTTCATTGCAATTATATAAAACAAAAATCCGTTGCGGATTATACACCCGCAACGGATTTATTCAATACAGAAGTATATTATCAGAATATCTTCTTGACGCTCTCAACTTTACCGTTACTCAAAGTAACACGCTCGATGTATGTCTGACCCTTTACTGGAGTTTCAACCTTACGTCCAGAGAGATCGAACCATTCTTTAGTGACAACATTAGCATTGTCAGAATCAATACCGTCAATACCAGCAGAAATTTCACCGAATCTCAACTCGCTTGAAGTAACCCATACAGGGAACTGATTCTTTGCTTCACCGCCAACTACAGCAGGGAGTACCCAACTGTCAAAACCAACTTCTTTAGTAACCAATTTTAGAACATAGTCACCTTCCGGAACATTTTCAGGTATCTTACAAGTGAAAGTTGCATTGCCGAAACCTTTATAATTCTCAAGCTGTGGTGTAGTTCTGTTTGACTCAGCATCAATACAAACATCAGCCACAAAAGTACCGTTAGGCTTATAAAGGCCTACACCGATTGTCCATGCGGTAGTTTTTGGACTACAAATATTATATGCTGCAGAAACATATAAACTAAATTCTGAGTCTCTCTTCTTATCGCCAGTTGTAAGCTTAGGAGCCGATTCCAGATACAGTACAGACTGCTGTTCTACTTCTCCTTCCACAGCCGGCTTTATACCGATAATCATCGCCTGATTAGAAGTGAAAGCATAACTTCCAGGATTCATTCTTGATATCGAGAAGTATCCATTATAAAGGCCACCCCATCCCCAGTTTACATGGGCAAAATCGTCAGTATCATAACCATCAACGATAAAAGCATGACCGCCTGCGTCTACACCACCTCCACCAGGTGATGTTGCGGAGAAATAAATAGGTCTGCCTTCGTCAAGTTCAGACTTCATAACCTCTCTCCAGTCATCAGTAGATGAATAGCACTCTTTATAGACCATACGCATAGATGTACTGTAACCGAAGTTATTGACCAATGCAGCCATAGCATCGACATCGTATGCTCCGCTGGCAGATGGTGCATACTGCATCGAAACAGAAACACCGGCATCGTAACAAAGTCTTGCTACAGCATCCTTAGCAGCTTCAGAAGAACTACTTGAAACAGCATCGCTCATACTGTTCCAATCATACACACTCTTGCTCAGATCTTCAGATATCGGAATTCCATATCCAGGAACTGTATAGCTGACCTGTCCATTACCTTTCTCTGGATACTTCCAGAAATACATAAGCTGTGACATTGCTGTAGCCACACATCCAACAGGACAAGTGGTAGATCCAATCTTAGGAACATACATATTGTAAGGAGCATTCTGAGACCATTTTGAAGTACAAAGAGGCCCTACAACAGGAATATAGTCAGCAGACACAACCTTATCGGCATCAATTATAGGAGCATCTGCAATGCCGCTTCTGACATCTGCCACATACTGGCTGTACGATGTCAGCAGGTCGTTCAATCCTTCTGGCATCTGTCCATCAGCAGGGAAATATCCATCATTTGAATATCCGATGATCTTTGGGAAATCGTCATCACCTGATACAACAACAAATCCACGCCCGTCTGAAGCATTGAATACATAAAAAGCAGGTTCGTCTACAAGTCCGTATGCCTTTATGCTCTTAACTTCATTCTGAGACACTGCCAAAACAGGTTCCGCAACCTGCTTGCGCACACTGTTGAGATATGCAGAAGCTATGCTGCACGCCTCTTCACGGCCTATAGGATCAGCAAAAACGCCCAATGCTATCGAAGCCGCAAAAGTAGTAAGTATTACTTTTTTCATTGATATTGTTTATATATAAATACAAAAAGCCTGGGAACTTAATCCCAGGCTAAAGATATTAAAATTAATCTTATTTAGATGCGAATCTAACAAGATTATTTTTTCTAACTAATGAAGACTTGCTTACCTTCTTTGGTGTGAGGCCAAGATTCTTGACTTTCTTACCAAACTTACGAATTGAAGAAGTCTCTATAGCTTTCTTCACAACCTTGAAGCTGTTGCCCAAAGAAGCGCTTCTGAGCTTACCATTTTCAACAGTTGACACAACTTCGAGTGTTTCCTTGTCACCAATCAATGGAGACTTGCCATCTTCGCCTGCCAATACCTGACCTGATGAAAGGTCAACATATATAGTTGTGAAGAAGAACGTATTCTGTTCTGGATCATAATATGAACGAGGATCCTTAACAAAACCGCCTTCAACAGCTGCATCTGCAAATCCAGATGTGATAAGGTCCATTACACCTATATTATATCCTTGAATAACTCCGATACTCTGTGGCATAATAGCCAATTCGTTAGTCTCCTTATTCCAAGTGAAAAGTATGTCTATGCCTTCTCCTCCCCAGTTTTTCATGCAGTAAACTTCTGCATCGTCCTGCTTTTCAATCTGGAGTAATTCTGTACCATAATACATACCACTATATGAAAATATTCCCTCTCCCCATGAAGAATATGTAATATTGGATATTACATCTGTACCATTTGCATATTCAACAGTACCATCCTCATTTGTGTAAGTAATGTTGAGGTTGATGAGCTTGTCTTCAAATGAAGATCCTTCAGTATTGATTCTAGCATATACTTCATTGCCGAATACAGGAATTGCAGTAGCCTGAGAAACATAATTCGGTCCTGGAACTCCTACAACTCCATTCTTTACAGTGAAGTAAATATCAGCACCTGTTCCATAAGGATTCTCAATCTTATACAGGTCGCCATAAGTGTTTGCAAATATTGTATCGCAACCATCCTTCTTAGTATTGCATTTACCCTTGTATACTGCAGCTGTACCACTGTACTGAAGAGCTTCAGATGTATACTGTCCTGCATTGAACAGTTCCTCCCAGTCAAAATCATACTTCGGATCTGCCTCATATTTTTTCTGTGACTCCTCAATCTGAAGATAGAATGCACCGTTTCCTGTGTTATTGGCAGGATAGAGTTTTCCATCAATACTTTCACCAACAAGAAGAGCTCCCTTAGGGAATGTAATCATGCCATCTTCATAAGTACCATAGCTACTAGTAGCAGATGCTTCATCACCCTGAGCAAGATAATATCCTGCCATATCCCATATAATGAGACTTCCATATTGAGGATCAAGTGTCATACCAGTGTTGAATGCTTTTGGAATAAACACTTTCTTAGGATCTGTAGCATCAATATAAAGATAGCGAGGACCGGCACTTTCATCATATGTTACTCCAAACATCTGAGCATATATTGCATAAGTGTCAATAAGTCTGAAGTAGCCAGGCTTATCATCACGTTCCTGTACACGAGTGTAGACCGTAAGGTCACCTGTTACTCCATAAAGTCCTGTAATGAAATCGTCATAATACTTACAATAGATATTACCATCCTCACCAGGTACGAAGCCTACATCATTCCACTTTACACGTGAAACAGTGAGGTCAAGAAAATTTGCCTGATCATATGGCGAAGTAAAATTCTTGTCAGTAACCTTAAGTGCAAGATGATATGCTACACCAACCTGTGCATTAGGGAAGTTGATTGTCATTACAGCCTTGCTTTCACCATCTTTGAAGACAACTGGTTCAACAGTAAATACATCGTCAGTATTATCTGTTATCTCTACCGGCATAGTTGCCTCTCCCGCAGTATTCACACGAGACACCTCAACAGTATAGGTTGTCGGTTCAGTAGGTTCAATCTCTATGTTGACTGTACCAGGAAGAGAGATATTTTCATATCCATCCAATGGATATTCACCACGGCTATACTCATCGTCATCACCGCAAGAAGACAACAATGCGACAGCACAAAGTGCATAAGCTAATTTATTTAACAGTCTCATAATTCTGTTCGTTTAAAATATTAATTTAATTTTCGTCCTTCACATAATCCGGCTTTGTAGCTATAGGATTATTTGTTTTGTCAGTAATCTGAGGATTATACTGTTCCTCTGACTGAGGGATACGATACAACAAAACAGGATTGTGCTCACCGTTGACGTATGCAGGGATGTTGAATACGAGTTCCATTGCATAGCCGCCGCCTCTACGGTCAACGTCCTTATCAAGTCTCTTAAGGTCGAACCATGACAAACCTTCGCCCCAGAATTCTATACGACGCTGTCTCCAGATCTCATCCTGAAGTGTTTCAAAAGATGAAGCTGTAAAGCTGTATGAAGGATCACGATAAGTCTTTATAAAGTTTGTAAGAGTAGTAGCTCCATCAGCTGGTGAAGTATAACCTTCGCACTCAGCCTTGATGAGATACATTTCTTCAATACGGATGAGAGGGAAATCGTTTGCATTTGTTGTAGTCTGCAATTCATAGTTATATGAAGCGAACTTCACATTTGTATATGCAGGAGCTGACATTCCAGCAAGATACTCGGTTTCCTCTTCAGTGATGTTAGGAGATGTCAAATCAGCGCTAAGCCACCAACCCTTACGTACATCGGTAGCAGGAATTGAGTTGTAGAGCTTTTTGTTGCATCTTCTCCATGCTCCAACCTGGCAGTAAGAACGAGAGAAAGAACATACATGTGCAGGGAAGTTAACAAGTCCTACAGCACCGTCCTGTGTCTCATCGATATTAATACCCCAGAGCCATGAATTCTCTTCCTTAGCGATGAACATCGGACGTTTGAGCTCATCAATTGTATAAGGAGTAGCAGAAGAATTTTCAATGACATAATTTGCATCAGCAAGAGCCATATCATACTTATGCATTGTGAGGTAGATCTTAGCTCTGATAGCTCTAGCTACTACACCGTCGATATATCTCTTGTCAGAACGCTTCACTCCGCTCTTGTCCAAGAGTACAACAGCAGAATCGATATCTGCAAGAATCATGTTGTAAGTATCCTCAACTGTTGCACGAGGGCATCCGTTTACAGCAACATCTTCCTTGTTCTTTTCAGTGATCAAAGGAACACACAAAGCAGTCTTAGGATCAACAGAAGAATAGTTGTTCTGATAGATCTGGGCAATCATGAAGTAGTCAAAAGCACGCATAGCCAAAGCCTGTGCCAGGTAATACTGCAATGTTGCATTTTCTGTTGCCGGATCAATCTTGCTCAACACATCGTTTGCACTTCTGATCTGCTTATATGTAAAGTTCCATATATAGCCTGTAGAAAGTGATGTGTAAGACATATCATAATATCCCAAAGATGTAGCAAACCAGTTGTAGCCTATATCTTCAGCCGGCATATCCATACCATGCGAATCAAGAGTCAACATTATAGTCGGATATCCGAAATCGTAATGATCTCCTGTAATCGTATATATCTGTGAAAAAGTGGAGTATACTCCATTCACGCTCGCCATCACCTTTGATGGGTCCTGTTCGTAAACCTCATTCTTCTGATCCTCCGTTTTGGTAGAACCAAGTGGCTCTGTATCCAAACAGCTGGCAAAGAGGAGCGTTGAAGCGGCGAGCATCAAATATTTGCTATATTTCATAATCTTTTCTTTCTTTATTATATTCAATCTTCATAAATCAGAATGTAACCTTGATACCTCCAGAGATTACTCTACGTGAAGAATATGTAGAGTTGCCTGCTGCAGTGATGCTCATACGAGGGTCAAGTCCCTTGCGTGCAGTGAATATGCAGAGATTCTCAGCAGAACCGTAAACTCTTACACCTTCTATACCCAATGGCATTGTCCACTTCTTAGGAAGAGTATAACCGATAGTTATATTGTCGATTGAGAAATAGCTGGCATTTGTAAGGAATCTTGTAGAAAGACTGTTTGCATACTGGTCGCTGTAGTCAAGTCTTGGAACATCTGTCTTAGTGTTCTCTGGTGTCCAAGCATTGAGGATATCCTTATGCCAGTTTGTACCGATTGAAGTAGAAGTACCACCGTGCATCAAGCTTGAATATCCGTTGTCGTAAACCTTACCGCCGATCTGCCAGCTTGTCTGGATAGAGAAATCTATACCCTTCCATGAAAGATTTGTGCTCAAACCTCCGTAAAGTTTAGCAAGGGCGCTACCCCTGTCTTCGCGTGCTGTGTTGTAAGCAGTATCATAATTTGTAGTCTTATAATAATCGCCAGTTTCTGCATCTTTAGCCCAGTACATGGCTTCACCGGTTTCTTCGTTGACACCAGCCCACTTTACAAGATAGAAGTTGTAGATTGTACCACCTTCTTTATAGATGTTGCTTCCGTTGATATATTCGCCGTTGTATTCAGGAGCAAGCTTGTGAATTCTGTTGGCAACATGTGTCATGTTGAAGTTTACATCCCAATTGAAGTTCTTAGTTCTGAAGATTCCGTAAGTGAAGTCAAATTCAACACCCAGATTCTGGATTGTACCCATGTTTACAGGTATTGAAGTATAACCGTTTGAACTTGCCACTCTCTTGTAGTCAAGGAGGTTGCTAGTTGCACGGAAGAAGAAGTCTGCAGAACCGCTCAGTCTACCTTTGAAGAAAGAGAAGTCGAAACCAGTGTTGAAACTGTTTGTCTTTTCCCACTTCAAATCTTCATTTCCCTTGAATGACAAAACACCATCAGAGAAAACTCCATCAGCACCAGATATAGAGTACTGGTCAAGATAAGCATAGAGGTTTACTGCGTGGTTATCGTTACCCTGCTGTCCGAAAGAAACCTTATACTTCAAGAGGTCGATAGCATCGATATCCTTGAGCCAAGATTCTTTCTTCATGTTCCAACCGAAACCGAGAGAGAAGAAGTCACCCCAACGGTTCTTTGGAGCGAAGACAGATGTACCGTCACGACGGTAACCTACGTTGGCATAGAATCTCTGATCGTAGTCATAGTTTGCAGTGATGAAATATCCGGCAGTGTTATATTTGCTGATACCACCAGAACCATCCTTATTGTCAATAACGTTACCTGCTGTATAGTCGTTAGGATCGTACATGTTGTAACCGCTGATGTAGAATACCTGGCTCTTATACTGGTAGCCATCGAATCCGGCAGTAGCATTTACCGAGTGCTTGCCGAATGTATTTGCATAGTTCAACAAGTACTGGTGGTCGAACGAAGTTACACGTGTCTGCTGGTTAGCAACAAAACCACCGTAAGCAATATACTGTCCATAAAGATTGCTCTGCATCTGATTGAGTATAGTGTTGTCTGAGTGCAGACCGAAACGTGCTGTTGCAGTAAATCCGTGAGACAAATCAGCTGTTGCATACCAGTTACCGTTGAAGATGTCCATGTTGCTTTCATTTCTGCTGTAAGTATAGTCTGATACAGGGTGACCTCCACCTCCTGCATTTGAAGGACGGCTGAAGTTAGTACTCATAGTAACATCACCATAGTCATACACTGGTTTGCCGCTTGAAGGGTCACGCATAATTTGTCCATCTGCATTACGAACGTAGAATGGATAGATAGGAGCTATTGTATTTGCAATCCAGAAAGCATTTCCAGAATCACCACTTTTATCTGTACCGGAAGGGCTGTTGGAATTTGTATGTGAGAATCCCATGTTGGTTCCAATCTTCAACCAGTCCTTAACCTTATATTCTACGTTTGCACGAGTAGAAAGTCTTTCGAAACCAGAGTTCTCAACCAAACCACCGTCATCAAGGTATCCGAAAGATACATAGTAATTGAGACGATCATTTGCACCTGAAATTCCTACATTATATTCCTGACGGAGCTGTGGCTGGAATGTTTCATCCTCCCAGTTGTCTGGTGTGTAGTAATACTCACCGTCGCTGTATCCGAGTGTTGCATTAGGATTGAGCTTGCCGTTAGAACCGATAAGATACTGTCCCTGTGGAACTGTATATACCTGATAACCTACACGATTGATAAGGTTCTGGTTTGCAAGACGGAAAGACTCATCAGCAGAATAGCCTCCGTTATACAAATATCCATTGTAAAGAGAATTGTACACAAGTTCCATGTACTGGTCAGGATTGCGTATAACGTCATAGTTGCGGACTTCACGGCTTACAGAACCCCATTTTGCGTCGAGTGTGATCTTAGCTTCTCCCATCTTACCTTTCTTGGTAGTAACCATGATTACACCATTGGCACCACGAGAACCGTAAAGAGAAGTAGAAACGGCATCCTTGAGCACTGTCATGCTCTCGATATCGTTTGTATTGATAGCTGTGATATCGCCGTCGTAAGGTACACCGTCAACAACCCAAAGAGGAGAGTTGTCACCATGGAGTGAAGAAATACCACGGATACGTACAGAAACGCTTGAACCAGGTTCACCGCTTGACTGAATTGTCTGTACACCTGACATTGTACCGACGAGAGCCTGAGAAGCATTGGTAATCTGACGGTTTTCAATCTTGTCAGACTTGATTTCTGCAGCGGCACCTGTATATGCAGATTTCTTCTGTGTACCGTAAGCAACAACCAAGACGTCATCGAGGCTTGCATCTTCAGGGTCCATGAAAATCTTCATGTTAGCCTTGATAGCAACCTCAGTCTTCTTCATACCAATGTATGAAACAATGAGATGCTTAGCAGACTCCGGAACATTGTTGATTGTGAAACGGCCATCGAGGTTTGTCGCATTACCGACAGTAGTACCTTTCACAAGAACAGAAGCTCCGATAACAGGTTCGCCTGTGCTGCTGTCGATGACAACACCGGTCACCGTTCTCTGGGCGAACGCCATACTTACCACAGCGAAGAGGCAAGTAAGGAACAACCATGCTCTTTTTTTCATTCTTAAAAAGTTTTAGTTAATAAAAATATAAATGTTTCAATTCTCTCAATCAATGCCACAACAAAAAGCCAGAAGCATTGCTCCAACCGCCGACATGCGGAATCAGCAATACGCCCGACACATTCTGCAAACCACCGTTCAACTGTTTAATGGTAATCTTTTCAGCATAGTTTCCAAATAAACGACAGCCACGTCTATGATTTCTATAAATCAATCTATCTCGACAAAAGCCGTCAACCTATTTTTAATATATAAACGGATTGAACATCCATTCCTACCTTTTTGCCATTCTATTCTAAAAATGTCCAACATCCATCAACGGAATTCAATCATAAAACAAGGACACGTTTCTTAAAAGCCTGCCATGAAGAATCAAAGCAGCAAAGTCTTAAAAAACCTACAAATCCGAACTACAGACCGTGTTTATTGCACATTTTCTCACAAATCCGACTTGTTAGATTAGACTTTTTCACTTTAACGGGCGCAAAATTAGCCTTTTTTATCAAGGTCAGAAAGAAAAATGTCAAAAAAATGGGCACATTTAACATTAGTCTCTCAAAATGAAATCACAAATGCCCATTTTTCATTCACAACAAGCACAACAAATGACACAAAGTAATCAAAAAGAATATTTATAAATAAAAAATTGCCGTTCAGACACTTTACATTACGTATCTGAACGGCAAATAACTATTTTTCTCTTCGAAGAACCACATCAGTTGCTCTTCTCAGATGCATCTTTCTTTATGTCAAATTCTATCGTAAGACCACCACCTGGTGTATGCTTGGCCACAACATTTCCTCCATGGAGCACTATTGCATTCTTTACAATAGCCATGCCCAATCCTGTACCACCAAGTTTACGGCTGCGTCCTTTGTCGACCCTATAGAATCGTTCAAACAGATGCGCAAGATGCTGAGGTTCGACACCAGGTCCATTGTCGGCCACAGTAAACATATATCTATCGCCCTTATCCGTGCATTGTATCTTCAGCGATGCACCTTCTCCGGCATAAGCAATGGCATTGTCCGTAAGATTTCTGAATATAGAATAAAGCAGTGTCATATCTCCCTTTACAACCGTGTCGGAAGGTATATCTATCTCAACTTTCATATTCCGCTTCTTCACTTCAAGTTCAGCATCTTCCATAATCGAAGCCACAAGACTGGCAATGTTTATCGATTCACACATCTGAAGTCTTCCGGTCTCGTCCATCTTTGTCAATGCGCTCATATCATAGAGCAATTTAGACATGCGTATACTCTGCGCATAACATCTTTCGATAAAATGCTTCTTCTGCTCCTCGCTCATATCCGGATTATTGATTATCGTCTCCAGATAACCTTGTATACTTGCTGCAGGTGTCTTAAGTTCATGAGCCATGTTTTGAGTAAGCTGACGTTTTATACGCAACTTGTCCTCTTCGCTATGCTTCAGCTTCCAATAAAGCGAAATGATATTGTGCGAAATCTCTCCCAATTCATCATCTGGAACATCCATCTGAAGCTCTGTATCCAGCTGGTCTGCACCCTCTGCCTTTGCTGCAAAGTTACGCAGATGTCTGATGTGCTCACCCAAACGGTGTGTATTTCTATAAAGGACAAAACCGAGAAGTATTGTTACTATTACAGCGAATATAAGGTACTGGCTGTCAGCTTCAAGACTATGCTCCAATCTTGAATTATAAGGAACAGAAGAACTTACCACAATATTCTCATCCGAGAAATACGTAGCAAAACAGAAGCTCTTTGGTCCCATTCCATCTTCTCCGCCTCCATATATGCCATACCCGTTGCCAGACTTCATAGCCTGCCTTACTTCCGGACGGTTCTTGAAATTCCTCAGACGGACTTTTTTACCACCGCCATTGCTGTCAAGCATTATATTGCCGGAAGTATCTATAACACACACATGTATACCTTCACGATGATGCGCGGCAACATAATCCATAAAAGCTTTCTGCTCCATGATTCTGTCGCCGAGAGTCTCCATCATCTCATAGTTGTATATCTGCATTCTGTTCTGCATAAGTTCAAGCTTGTACGCCTTCTCCCTGTGAAATTGAAAGAGTACAAAACAAACTGCAAACAGTACAAAAACACCTATTACACTTAAATAAAGCCTTTTAGAGAATCCTATCCGCATTCTCATTTTTACGTAATTCATGGCAAAACAAATAAAAAATGAAACTTACATATTATATACAAAAGTAGACGCGCAGTCATCTCGCTATCATGATTACGAGATATGAAACAAGCAAACGGAATTTCAGATACGTTCAAAAGTATATCCGTATCCAAACCTGGTCTTTATACATTTGCCGTACTCACCGATTTTCTTGCGCAGACGCGTTATATTCACATCGACGGTACGTCCCATAACAATAGTATCGTCCGGCCAGATTGTCTCAAGAATCTTCTCGCGGCTGAAAACCTTCTCCGGATTCGAAACCAGCATGTGCAGAAGTTCAAACTCGAGTTTGGTGAGCTGAACCTCTTTGCCGTTGACAGTCACAAGCTTTCTTTCTTCATCAATTTTCAGTCCTTCATATCCGATTGTCGTATGTTTAGTGGCCTCTATGACCTTTTCCTTAGCCGTTCTCCTTAGTACAGCTTTAACGCGTGCTTTCACCTCTCTTATAGACAACGGTTTTGCGATATAGTCGTCTGCGCCTATATTGAGGCCCTTCACCGTATCGTTCTCGTTGTCGAGGGCTGTTATAAATATAATAGGTATATTGGCAGTATCTTCCTTCTGCTTCATTATACGTGCCATCTGGAATCCGGATATTTCGCCCATCATGACATCAAGCAGAAGAAGCTGATAATTCTTCAGGTCGAGTTTCAATGCCTCTTCTGCAGAATTTGCCACATCAACCTCATAGCCTTCCGTTTCGAGATTGAACTGCAGGATCTCACATATGTCCTGTTCATCATCAACAACTAGTATCTTTTCCATAACTGAATCTTATTTGCTGTCAAAAATACAACAAAGCTGAATTATTTGTGCTGCAATCTCGTTACAAAATCAAAAGGCCTCGAATTTTATTTAAAAACTGCTTCATAAAATCAATGTTAATATGTATTTTTGAGGCCATTAAGTCGCAAAAGAAGATGAAGCGCCTAAACTTGCAAAACTTTGATGGCACATCCGCCCAAGGCTCTTGTAACAAAATTGAAACATTTTTGAAAAAACAATATAACAAAAACGTTATAATTTCGCCGGGTAAACGGGCCATTCCACACAGAATGGAACATAAAACCGGAAAGGGAAATATTCATTGCACGCAATAAATTCATAACAAATATTTTCACAAAACAATGGAAACAATTTTCTTAGGAATCGTAGGCTTCCTGATGGCACTTGCCATTTTCGACCTCTCGGTCGGAGTGAGCAACGATGCCGTAAACTTCATCAATTCCGCTGTAGGTTCACGGGCGGCGAGATTCAAAGTTATAATAGGTATTGCCGCCATCGGCATTTTTGTCGGTGCATCACTCAGCAACGGTATGATGGATATAGCGCGGCATGGAATCTTCAACCCTACATACTACAGTTTCTATGATCTTATGTGCATATTCCTTGCAGTGATGGTCACCGACATCGTCTTGCTTGACATTTTCAACTCGCTCGGAATGCCGACATCGACAACCGTTTCAATGGTATTCGAACTTTTAGGAGGTTCATTTGCCCTATCTATCATAAAGATCCACAATGATGAGTCAGGTCTCCTTTCATTCTCAGAACTGCTCAACACTGAAAAAGCACTCTCCGTTATTTTAGCTATATTCCTCTCAGTTGCAGTAGCATTTGTTTTCGGTTTTATACTGCAATGGCTTTCAAGAATTGTATTTACTTTTACCTATAATAAGAAGTCCAAAGTCAAAATAGGTATTTTCGGCGGAATAGCAACAACCAGCATTGTATGGTTCCTGCTCATAAAGGGCCTTAAGGGCTCAACCCTGAGCAACACCCCTCTCATGCAGTTTATCAATGAAAATACATGGGGCGTCATCGGCATCTGCCTTCTTGCTTCAAGCGTCATAATGACAGTGCTAAGCTTCATGAAAATAAATGTATTCCGCATTGTCGTGCTTCTTGGTACTTTCGCACTCGCCATGGCATTTGCTGGAAACGACCTTGTAAACTTTATCGGTGTGCCTTTGGCTGGACTTTCTTCATACATGGATTTCACAGCAAACGGTTCAGGAAATCCTTATACATTCATGATGGATTCTCTCAACGAATCGGCACAGACGCCGACAATATTCCTTGTAGGTGCTGGTTTGGTAATGGTCATAGCCCTCTTCATGAGCAAAAAGGCACAGAACGTGGTAAAAACCAGTGTCGACCTTTCACGCCAGGATGAAGGTGATGAGATGTTCGGAAGTTCAGGAGTTGCACGTACTATCGTACGCACAACAATGAATGCCACACAATACATATCTGAATATGTACCAAAAGGCGTATCACGTTGGATAAATACCCGTTTCAACAGCGATGAAGCAATCATAAAGGACGGAGCAGCATTCGACCTTGTACGCGCCTCTGTAAACCTCGTCGTTGCAGGTCTGCTCATCGCAGTAGGTACATCACTCAAACTTCCTCTTTCTACTACTTACGTAGCGTTCATGGTTGCAATGGGATCAAGCCTTGCCGACAGAGCATGGAGCCGCGAGAGTGCAGTATTCCGTATCACAGGAATGCTTTCAGTAATCGGTGGATGGTTCATCACTGCGGGTGTAGCATTCGTCATCTGCTTCGTAATTTCAATGCTGATGTTCTACGGTGGCTTCGTAATGATGGCAATACTCATCGTCGTAGCTATAGCAATACTCGTAAGAAGCAACATTGTTTATTCACGCAGAGCTAAAGAGGCTGAGACAGATGTCACTTTCGCACAGATGGTAAAATCGCGCAACAAAGCCGACATCTGGGATCTTCTCTGCAAGCACATACGCGAAAGCCACAGTTCGCTCCTTAAGTTCGTTCAGGAAGAATACAAGATGACAACAGATGCATTCTTCCAGGAAGAGTACCGCAGACTGAAACGTGTGAAGGACGATATCGAGGAAGGAAGAAAAGAATGGAAGCGCCAGCGCAGACGCGAGCTTATCGGTATGCGTTCAATCGACCCGATGCAGGCTATAGAAAGAAACACATGGTTCTTCCTGGGTTCCAACTCATGCGAACAGATGCTCTACTGTCTGAAGCGTATCAACGATCCTAGCCGTGAACACGTAGGAAACAATTTCTCGCCTGTGCCAATCAGCTCTATAGAACCGTTCCTCGCTATGCGCGATGCCGTAATCATCCTGTTCGAACGTACAGAGCAGATGCTTAAGGAGAACGACTTCTCACTGGCAGATGCAATACGTACAGACAGCCAGTCGCTTCAGGTGAGCCTGTCAAGACACAGAAAAGCGATGCTTGACTCAATGCAGGATTCTTCAACCAATCTTGAGGCGATGCTTGTATTCGTCAACATCATTCAGGAATCACAGGAACTTATCGGTTCACTCAGACACATGATACGAGGCGTTGTCAAGTTCCAGGACGGAGAATAACATCTCTTCTTATATATAAGAAACGAAATAAGGCGGCAGACAGGTTGCAATCCTGATTTGTCGCCTTGTTTCGTTTCAAAACAGCCCCCCCAAAACAAGCTAAAGAATAAAAAGCACTTGCAGCATAAACTTAACGCCTAAGACATAAAATCGAAATAATACTTTATGATATTTGTATCGGATAAAAAGAAAGGCAGTTATGGAAACAAGACTGATAATCTTAAGATACCTGACAGCGCTCTCAATCATGATATCCATCGCCGGCATGTTTCTGCCATTCATACACGAGGCCATCGTACACATAACAGGATGGTTATGACAAAAGCAGATTCATGCAGACGTAGCAAGTATCTACCGACACTCATAAAAAATCTAGTAATATGGATATGGCAAAAAAGATTATTGCAGAGGCTTTGAAAGAAACGGCATTGCTTATACGTTTTTCAAGATGCTTCATCAGAATGACCGGCAGACGCAGGGGATATGCATGGAAAATGCATGAAGAAGACAACGAATTCATAAAACTGATAATGAACTGAAAAGAAAGGAGAATAAAAAATGGAAGACGAATATGGAACACACGTCTGGGACAACATAGACTACAGCTATGATCTCAGCAAAAGCGAAGGCGAATGAACAAAATGTATGGTTTGGGATTCCACATTAGGAAGGAACAAAATTTTAATATTCCAGAAACCTTAATGCAACATCCGATTCCTACATTTGCAGTGGACAAAGCAAGAGTGCAAGTCCGAAATTATTAACCAAAAATTTTAATTATGGGTACATTTGAATTGATTATCGCGTCAGTGATGGCCGTTCTGGTCATAGTGAGCAACATCTCAAGCGTTGGAAGAATCTGACAGAGATAGTCATCATCACTGACTCAAGCCGTTCCGGAAACGCCGGGACCGCAGATGCAGACGGGGTTATGAGCCCCTTTTTTTGTACCCTTAAATGAAGTGCATTAAAAAATGCACAGATGCATTTCCGTCAAAAACGGAAATACACCTGCACATCGGCTGTATTGTAATATCTGTCAGCTCCCGAATTTCTTGTAGACAAGCTCTTGTCGCAAGTAAAATAATAATTGAGCTGAAGCATCAGATTCTTATAAATATGCCAGTTGGCCGAAATATCATACTGTTCAATGGCTGTACTGCTTTTACGGCTTTCGCGGTACACATCCCATTTTGCGAAAAGCTCAAGATTCTTGCACACAGGCATTCCTGCCGAAACATACCATCCGTCGGCCTTATTGCCCAAAGCTTCATTAACTGTACCGTCAGAGCCTATTGCACCACCTTCCGAACCGACATATTCTGCACGCACGAGGAATGGACCGGTGTAATTCAGTCCTACGGCCCAACGGTTACGGTCGACAGTAGTACCACTCTTCGTATAGCTTCCGCTCCATCCGAAAGCACCTATGCTGAGTCCTTTTATAGGATTAACCCACACGCCTCCTATAACATCCTTACGTGAATCGGCATCCGAATGGTTTATGCCCTGGCCGTTGAATACGCCGATCTGATAATGGAAAAGAGGATGACGGTCTGATGCAACAGGGAGCAGATCGCCCTGCACCTGAGCACCGAAGTCACGGCCTCCGCACGAGTGTTCGCCGCTGCGGTCCGAATAGCCTACAAGTTTGGATATCACCTGCGAATTGCCCCCAAAGCCGTAGTTCCATGGATGCATCGGGTTTTCAAAGGTGAATCCGCGTTTGAACTGTCCGAACTTGATCTTCGCAAAACTGAAACGTTGCCACTCAATCCATGCATCTACTACATGCGGAGACTTTTCATTTGATAACGTTCCGCTATTGGCAGACCCGGTCATGTCAATCTGAAGTTTATAGGCAAAGTCACCCATCTTTCCGTCGGCATAAAGACGTATGAGACGGAAACTGAAACCATTCTGAGGATCAGGATTGCGGTCATCTACCGAATATTTGCCGATTACGTATCCGCCGAAAGTCGTGTTTTGTACAAAATCAGAGAATATCCCTCCACGTTTCTTTACCGATGCCGTATCTACAGCCTCTGTTGCCTGCACTTCACCGGCTCTTTCTGCGGTTTCAGAAAGTTCAACAGCGTCTGCAGCATTAAAGGCGGTCAAGGCTGTCACGGCCGCCAACATGAATCTTTTCATAAGTATATATATCTTTTTAACCCTTATCTGCACAAGTCAAAAGCCATTCATGCTTTTGGCGCCGCAAAGAAACAGAAAAAAGTCGGAAGAATGAAGCCTGAATGCCCTTTTTAACTTGCAAACAAGTTCATTATCAAGCATTGCGGACAAAGCGAGGATAAAAGCGACACTTCTTTTTCGAACGCTCGAGACTGAAATTACGAGGGCTCGGAAGAAAAACTGCGGGCGCTCGGAATTCTGTCTGCGAGCCCTTGGAAAACTACAGCCGGACCTGCATACAAATCAACCGACAGGTATACTTATACATTGCAAACCTGCATAAAACGCCATTATAAAGGACAAAAAACGACGAATGGTCGGTTTTATGAAGGCATAAACTCGGGTTTCTCATCAAAAAAAATTACATTTGTCTCATATTAAAAATTTTAACTGGCCAATATACAAAACTTTAAAGATGAAAACTGACATTGAAATAGCAAGAGAGTGCAAACTGGCACATATCGACGAAGTGGCCGCAAAGATCGGACTTAAGAGCGAACAGCTCGAACACTACGGCAAATACATGGCAAAAGTGCCTGAAGATCTTATCGACGAAGAGAAGGTAAAGAAAAGCAATCTGATTCTGGTAACGGCCATCACACCGACAAAAGCCGGTATAGGCAAGACAACCGTGTCGATAGGTCTTGCGCTAGGACTCAACAAGATCGGCAAGAAGGCTGTAGCAGCACTGCGCGAGCCGTCGCTCGGACCATGCTTCGGACTTAAGGGAGGAGCTGCCGGCGGAGGCTATGCACAGGTTTTGCCTATGGAAAAGATAAATCTCCATTTCACCGGTGATTTCCATGCTATAACTTCGGCACACAACATGATAAGCGCCCTGCTGGACAACTATATTTATCAGCACAGAGAAGAAGGATTCGCACTGAAAGAGGTGCTTTGGAAAAGAGTTCTTGATGTCAACGACCGCAACCTGCGATTCATCGTCACCGGACTTGGTGCAAAAACCGACGGAACAGTTCAGGAAAGCGGATTCGACATCACTCCTGCGAGCGAAATAATGGCTATTTTGTGTCTGGCAAAAGACATAAACGACCTGCGACGCAGAATAGAGAACATTCTGCTGGGAATAACTTCTGACGGTAAACCTTTCACCGTAAAAGATATGGGTGTGGCAGGAGCCATTACAGTACTGCTCATGGATGCCATACATCCAAATCTTGTGCAGACGACAGAAAATACTCCTGCATTCGTACACGGCGGACCATTCGCCAACATCGCACACGGATGCAACTCCGTTCTGGCAACAAAGATGGCCATGACATTCAGCGACTATGTAGTGACAGAAGCTGGATTCGGTGCAGATCTTGGAGCTGAGAAGTTCTTCGACATAAAGTGCCGCAAGAGCGGACTCCAGCCGAAACTCACTGTCATCGTAGCTACCACACAGGGTCTGAAGATGCACGGAGGCGTAGCGCTCGACAAAATCAAGGAGCCAAACAGCGAAGGCCTGACTCTCGGACTGAAGAATCTCGACAAGCACATACACAACATGAAGCTCTACGGCCAGTCTGTAGTTGTGGCATTCAACAGATATGCAACCGACACTGACGAGGAACTGGAACTTGTACGCAAGCACTGCGAGGAACAGGGAGTAGGATTCGCCGTAAACAACGCTTACATGGAAGGCGGAGAAGGTGCCGTAGAACTTGCTGAGACAGTAGTTAGAACCATAGAAGAACATCCTTCCGAGCCTCTCAAGCTCTGCTACGAGGATACAGACGATGTGAAGACAAAGATTGAGAAAGTGGCAAAGAGCATCTACGGAGCAGGAAACGTCACTTACTCAAAGACAGCAGAAAAGATGCTGAAGAGAATCAGCGAACTCGGAATGGAGAAATTCCCTGTATGTATCGCCAAGACACAGTATTCGTTCTCTGCCGACCCAACTCTGTACGGCACACCGGCAGGATTCGGATTCCACATACGCGACCTCGTAATCAACAGCGGTGCAGAAATGATAGTAGTCATCGCAGGCGACATTCTGCGCATGCCGGGACTGCCGAAATCACCGCAGGCCGAGCGCATAGACATTGTGGACGGCCTGATAGAAGGTCTGTCATAAATATTCTGCAGGAAACTGCATCAATACACTTATAATAATACTCAACGCCACATTTATTCTTAATATGAACGTAAACTATCTGAAAGAATACTTCAGGATGCCGCTGACAAGGGATGAACAGGCGCAAACAGTCGAATCCATCGTTGGAGGCATCAGATTCAAGGGTGCAAACCTGTGGGTGCTGATATTCGCGATATTCATTGCTTCGCTTGGGCTCAACGTCAATTCGACTGCCGTCATAATCGGTGCCATGCTCATTTCACCTCTGATGGGCCCTATTATAGGTATGGGACTGGCTGTCGGCATAACAGACTTCGACCTGCTGAAACGTTCCTTAAAGAATTATGCTGTGGCTACGGGCATATCGGTCATAACAGCTACAGTATACTTCACTCTGACGCCTCTGCATGAGGCTCAATCGGAGCTGTTGGCACGAACATCGCCGAACATATACGACGTACTCATCGCATTCTTCGGTGGATTGGCCGGCATCACAGCCATCTGTGCCAAAGACAAGGGCAATGTGCTTCCAGGCGTGGCAATAGCAACGGCTCTCATGCCGCCGCTCTGCACTGCCGGATACGGATTGGCCAACGGGGAATGGCTCTATTTCTTCGGTGCCTTCTACCTTTTCTTCATAAATACGGTTTTCATAAGTCTGGCAACTTTCATAGGAGTAAGAGCACTCAAGTTCCAGAAGAAAGCCTACATGGACAAAAAGCGCGAAGGCCTCATCAAGAAATATATATTCCTCATAGTGGCTGTAACGATTGCTCCCTCTGTGTTCATGACATACAGCATCGTCAAAGAGACAATTTTCAACTCTTCGGCTACTGAATTCATAAACAAGGAGCTCAACTTTCCGAATACCCAGATTATAAGCAAGGAGATTTCCTATAAGAACAAGACCATAAAAATTGCCATAGTCGGCGATGAAGTGTCACAGACAATGATAGACAACGCCAGAGCGCATCTGGCAACATATCATCTGAAGAATGCGAGGCTTGCCATAATACAAGGCATAAACAACGATTCTATCGACATTTCGGGTCTGCAGAACATTGTGCTCAAGGATTTCTACGAAACCAGCCAGAAGGAAATAAGGGAACAGCAGAATCTGATAGAAAGTCTGAAGGGCAAACTTGAAGACGAAAACAGATTCAAGGCTCTAACCATCGAACTGAGTAAAGAGATGGCTGTGCTCTTCCCTAACGTCAAGTCACTATCGCTCAGCAACAGCATCAAGTGTACAATTGACGGGGATTCTGTTGCAACAGACACAATCTGCCTGTCTACAATAGAATTCAAAAATAAACCTGCCGACACAGAAATCGCCAAGATTGAGGCGTGGATGAAAACCCGCACTAAAAGCCAAAAACTGGAGATTATCGCAGACAATTGAGCAACACACAACCAAAAATAAAGGCGAAATTGCAGATTTATCTGTTTTTTCGCCTTTTTATTTTGTTTATTAAATAAAAACAACTACCTTTGCAACCGCAATTAAGCCCAGATGGCGGAATCGGTAGACGCGCTGGTCTCAAACACCAGTGGGGCAACCCATCCCGGTTCGATCCCGGGTCTGGGTACAAGAAAATCGACTAAGCAGTTGAAACTCAACGCTTAGTCGATTTTGTTTTTAATGCTCATTGTTATCATTTTGTTTCTGGTCGCAATTAATTGGGAATATTCAGTAAATATTCCTAGCATTTCTATTTCATGCTATCTATTACTTTTAGTATTGAATCTGGCTTTTCCACCATTCGCAATACGGAATCTGAATCAAATCCCATATAATCTATATAAGTTCGTATTAACTCATAATGTTCCTTGGCATACCTTGTATCGATGGAACATGTGGAATTGAAACAAATAGGCTCATGATGCGCTATTCGGTTTCGAAATTCACGGATAGCGGTCAATTGTTTGTAAATGTCCGTTTGCTTTAAGCCATGCGCCTTGTTAGGGAATATTTGAAGAAGGGTTTTACCTCCTACACGGTAGTTGCGTCTTGTAAACAAATAAGTCCAGAAACCAAATGTAAATGAAGCCACCATTTTATCGTTATTGTACACTCCCATATTTGTATATGCATGCTGTATTCGCAATACTTCGGAAGCTTCTTGTTCAAGCAAACCACCAGGTCTTGCTTGGTTAATTATCCAATTATCATCATTGAAATATTGTTTGTAGTGAATGTTTATGGCATTGCGCAACATAATTTCAAACATACCGATAACTCCATAAAATCGTTGACTCAACTTGATGTTATATTGGTATAAACGCAAAGTTTGAGCTTTTTCATTGCCACTTGCCTGTGCATATTTATTTAATCTTGCAGGGGAAAGCACCTTCAAACATTCATCATATTTCATTTTACATAAGTTTTAAAACGATACGCCTCTTGCAAAAATAGAGATTAATGCCTATATTTGCAAATGTAAGACCCTGTTGTCCCTGCTGAATAAGCAAACTTCAGGGTTATTGTTTTTATATAGTTTAATTTATGTGTATTCTGCCTCACAGCAAACATAATAGAAAGAAGTAACAAATTAATCGTTCTTGGACTTTATGTCCGGTCAATAAAAACAGCTACCTTTAGAGGCTGATGATTTAAGTTCCAACAAAAATTCATAGTTTTATATTTCATTTGCAATTCATGCAATTTGCAAATGAAGAGCAGAGTATATATTTTGACACATCTCAGCTATAAAACTTCTAGAAGTTTTCATGTGTTAAAGAACCTACAGACATACTAAAAAACTAACCTTATTGCTATATTTGAGCAACATTGGACAATCACTGAAGAGTCACATTTATTTATATGAACAACAAGTTTTTGCCTATAGGAGTTTTCCTTTCGCTGATGTTGACATCTCTGTTTGCAGGCCACCAGAGTTATATGACTACAAGAAATGAGATTGAGGCGGATCTTAGTCAGGCTCTCAGCATGACAATAAAGGAAAAGGAGGACAACTTTGTCTCACCAGATACCATAAAGGCTTACAAACAGCTGAGGACTGCTTCGGACGGCCAGGTTCTGATTGCCGTGTCGGACAAAAGATTCTGCAAGCACCTGAAGAACAGCAGGCTGAAGAATAATGCCTTCATCACATTCGATATAGTGGACAAACAGTACAAAGGAGGCAGAACGGATGAACACATGATATGCAGTGACACACTGATCATCGAGGACAAGAACGCCGGTGCTACTCTTGCACTCAGGGGATACACAAGATTGTCTGCATCAACGATATTCGGACTATCAGATCAGAGAATGTCGTCGACTTTAGCAGTCATGGCATTCGCATGGGCACTGCTCTCATGGCTCTACATGAGAAAGAAAGCAGAAAGGCTTTGCCATCAGGTTGAATTCGGTGGCATTACCTATTCAGACTGCGACAACTGTTTTTACGACTCCAACCGCAATCCAATACATTTCACACCTATGCAACTGCAACTGATGATGATGTTTTGGAATGCTCCTGCACATTCGTTATCAAAAGAAAGGATATGCACGGAACTGTGGCCGAAGAAAGATGATGCAAACGATACTCTATACACCCTTATAAGAAGACTCAGACCTATAATAGAGAGCAATTCCAACCTGGAAATATCAACAGACCGAGGCAAGCAATATTCACTGAAAATCAAGGAATAAGATACCTGACAACGTATTGTCAGACAAATGTCAGCATCTGTTTCGAAGGTTATAAAATGCATAACACTACTTTTGTTCTGAAACAAGGACAAAAGAAGAACCATGAAACAGACAGCAGACAACTTTAAAGAGCTGGTGCATAATCTGAAAAGATGCGCCCTACCCATCTGTAAAACAGCTACAGCACTGATCATCATCGCTTCCAATACACTTACTGCTTCGGCACAAGAAGCCGACAGCATTGTAACAATCAAGGATGTGGAAGTGAAAGCGGCAAGAATTGTAAACAAAATCGACGGTATGCTGATATACCCATCTGAGGCGCAGAAGGAAGCTTCGAACACCGGATACAGCATACTGAGAAGGCTTGGACTGCCCAATATACGCATAGACGATGTGAACTACAGCATATCGGCCATAGACAGCAGAGGAAGTGTGCAGGTACGCATAAACGGTATAATAGCCGGCAGACCAGAAATGCTTTCGCTCAATCCGAAATATATAATAAGAATCGAATTCATCGACAATCCGGGTGTAAGATACGGCGATGGAATCGCATACGTGATAAACATAATCACTAAGCGTAAGGAGAACGGCTATACGGCAGGAACCGACTTAACACAGACAGTGACTACGAAAAAGGGTGACTACGACATATACGGCAAACTGCACAACGGCAAAAGTGAACTTTCACTTAATTATGGTTTCGGATTCAAGGATTTCAGAGGAAGCAGAACCGAAGAAACTGCCGATTACCATCTGAACGACGGTTCCATCAAAAGAATTACACGCAATGACTTCGACTCACGAAGCATGAATTCAAGCAATTACATAAAACTCACATACAATCTGGCGGACTCTACCGACCGCGTATTTCAGGTTTCACTCAACGGAAACTTCAACAACACTCCAGGCAACTTCAATAAAAAGAACATCACCGAAGAACAGGAAACATATACCGCCACAGGAAAATACAAAAGCAAGTCGTGGAGCCCTGTACTCGACATGTATTACTTCAATCAGTTTACGCCTAAACAATCCATCACGATAAATGCAGTAGGAACTTACATAAAGACTGACAACTTCAACAGCTATGACGAAGGAGGCTGCTATGAATACAACGTTGACGGAAAAACTTACTCTATAATGGGCGAAGTCATCTACGAAAACAAGCTCAAACCTTTCACTCTATCGGCAGGTTTAAACTATAAATATAAAAACACGGACAACTGTTACATCGGTGATGTTTCGTCGGACAACATAATGCGAAACAACCATATTTATGCCTTTTCTGAAATAAAGGGGTACTGGAAGAATCTGAGATATTCTGCCGGTGCAGGAGCAAGTTACATGAACTACAGACAGGGAAACAACAAATACAACTATTGGACATTCAATCCGAAAGTTGCATTGGCCTACAATTTCACAAAAGGCCTGCAGCTGAGCTACAACTTCAAATCCAACGAACGCATATCTAGAATAGCAATGATGAGCGATGCGACAATACGCAACAACAGCATGGAATGGACTGTCGGAAGCCCAGACCTGAAACCAAGCAGGGACATCTACAATACAATAAGGCTATCATATTCAGATTCCCGCATCACGTCGTATGCCGAATGTTTATACAAGATGTGCCCGAATACGAACATGGCCGTTTACGAGAGAACGGAAGACGACAAGTTCATATACACGCAGCGGAACCAAAAAGAAATCGATGCACTGAATGCTATGGCATACGTCAACTACTGGATCATTCCCGAGAAACTGTCCATCATGGCATACGGAGGACTGTTCAGATGCTTCAACTTCGGATATGATTATACACACTGCTACACATCGTACTTCGTAGCGGGAAGTATAGATGCCTACCTTGGAAATTTCTCGATATCGGCATACGCCGACAACGGTTCGCGTTTCTTGGAAGGAGAAACCAAAGGCTACAACGGCGGATATTCGGTTCTGAACTCTTCGTACAAATACAAGAACTGGCAGTTCTCCATTTCATGGCAACAGCCACTGGTGAAGAGGTACAAGATGTTCCAGTCGGAAATATTGAACAAGAACCTTAAAAAGAATATAGCCTTGTACAACACAGACTACAGCAACATGGTAAGCCTTAAAATCACATGGAGAATAGAAAAAGGACGAAAGTACCGCTCGGCTGACAAGAGAATAAATCTCAGCGACAATGATACTGGCATCATGAAATGAAACTTCCTTCAAACAGTAAACATAAACATTGAAGTACGCTACAGGCTGAAGACTGAACCTGTGTGGAAGACTTCTGCAGAATACACAGACAACGGCAGTTGGCTACGTGCAGAAGAGCCGGTACAATGGCCGGTTATGATTCTTACGTCAGGGAAGAATCGGTTGATTTCATCGCTGAAAACAGCCAATTCATCGGAAGAACGGGCGTTATCGACAAGATGCAGACCGCCTATGAAAGCATGGACATGAGATTCGCCGGTGAAACGACAGCATGACTGCATGATATTTACTGCACCGCAATGGGAGCAGGAGGACACGATGACAAGTCCATCGGGAGATCTGAAGACCAAAGACAGTTCATGGGAGAAATCATCAGGATGTTCTGTTCCATCATTCTCGGCAAAAAGGAGACTGTTGGCGTACGGACGGAGACAAGAATTGTCACGACAGGCTACAACTGCGATATCAGGAGAGATCCACATACTGTCATCGACAAAGGAGAAACGTCCGGTGAATTCGTCCAGAATGCTGTAATCAGGACTAAGCGAATGACGACGGGCGTGGCTGTAAGAATAATAGCGTGAAGAAAAAGCACGGCTGGAAATATAAACACGCTTGTCGGGCACAGTTTCAAGAAAATGGCGCAGACCACCTGTGTGGTCCACATGTGCATGTGAAACAAATGCAAAGTCTACTGTATTCAGGTCTTTGCCCAAGATATCGGCGTTGGCATGAAACTTACGACTAGCACCCATGTCGCATAGAATACGTTTGCCGGAATACTCAATGAAGAGTGAAAGTCCGTGTTCGGACATAAGTGCCGGAAAATCGGGACACGGACAATTGTCTATGAGAACTGTTATTTCCACGTTGACGAAGTTTGTTTAACAGCAACAAAGATATAAGTTTGGCCAAGACTACAGTTCTTATATACAACAAAAAGGCTTCACACTGATGCAAACTACAGCATGAAGCCCAGACAGCAAAGCAAATCAAGAATAAAATTGTCAGATTCTAAAACTTGAACCGCGGCCAAGAAAGATGAAGCTGCCACTGCCAGTCGTGTGCAACGACCGATTCTTCGGCAGGTTCGCTCACGAGGCGCGAAAGAAGTATATCGGAACTGTTGGCCCAGAAGACAAACTGCGGATCGGGGCGGAATGTCTTCGAAAAATCCAAAAGACGATCAAGGCAGAATGAGGATGAAGTTATACCTGCTCCAGACTGGACTGCATCGAAAGCGTTGCACTCCTGCTCGATATGCGCCGGAACCATCAATATAGGTTTGCCCATATACATTGCTTCGCAGATGGATTCGAAACCGGCAGTGCTGGCATAGGCCATGCAACCGGCCATACGCTGGAGAAAAAGTTTGTCGTCGAGGGTGTGGAAGCTCAACGTTTCATCAACCTTTTTCACGGTGGATTCGCCTTTTCTATCCCAAAAGAACTCCATAGGAACGTCTGGGCGTTTCTTATGCCAGGAAGCGACCTGAGACGAAAAACCCGAATTGACCATATAACCATGAATGTAATTGCCGGAAGAAACGGACTGACGCATCGCTTCGGTACGGAGCAAAGGCGGAACGACATATATACGGCGGGAACGGTCGTCGGGCATGCGACGGAAAGACAAAGCCAGCATACGGCTTGAACCTATGGCCGTCATACGAGTGAAAAGCTTCAGCATGGCAAGGCTTACCGGATTGACCTTAGGGAAGCGGAAACGGCGATGCAGGAACAAATACTGATGGCCTATGCAGATGCAAGGTACATCTGGACGGCATACCATATAGGTAAGTCCTGTAAGAAGCTCGTAGAAATTGACTACTCTGTCAGGACGGAGAGCTTTTATACGATTGTTTATGAATCTTATGCTTGACGCATAATACGGAAACCGTGCGAGGTTGTAAAAGATGCTCGGTGCGATACGACTTCTGCGATTGGCAGGCGTAGGAAGAAAATTAGGACTCTCGAATCTGCTTACCGGTGCATGGATGCGCTTCCGAAAGAAGTCGGGAAGTTCACGGTTCTTGCTCTTGCCGACAAGTACCTCAACTACTTCGTGGCCCTGACTAAGAAGATGCTCTTCGAGTGTCAGAGCCTGGGTGAGATGGCCTCGCCCTTCACCTTGGATAATGAACAAGAATCTCATGATGCGAGAGTGAGAGCCGGTTGTGCATTCTTGTTCTCAGGATATGACTCTATGAAGTCGCTGTAGTAGATTACACTCCAGCATCCGTTCTCGTCTTCTACAAGAGCAGACATGGTTTCAACCCAATCGCCGGAATTAAGATAATGTATACCTTCATATTGCGTGTTTGCAGGATGATGAATGTGTCCGCAAATGATTCCATCGCAGTTTCTGGCTTTAGCAAACTCGGCAAGAGTGTGCTCAAAGTCGGATATATAATTTACAGCCGACTTTACCTTGTTCTTTACCTGCTGCGAGAGAGAATAGTATGGTTTGCCTCGCCATGCACGGTAACGGTTGTAGAGGCTGTTGAAAGACAAGAGTAAAGTATAACCGACATCACCGAGCTGCGCAAGCCACTTCATCTGCGATGTGACGCGGTCAAAGATATCACCGTGAGTGACAAAATATTTTTTGCCACGGCTTGTAATCTCGTAATCACGTACAACATGAAGATTTGAAAAAGTCCATGGTGCGAAAGAATCAAGAAAATCATCATGATTTCCACGTACAAAGACAACATCAGTGCCACACTTCTCCATCATCTTCATTATAATCTTGAAAAAACGTGTATGGCTGGCCTGCCACCCCCTGGTACCGCTTTTCTTCATCTGCCAGCCGTCGATTATGTCACCGTTGAGAATGAGGCGATCGCAATCGACACTGCTGAGAAAATGATTCACCTCGTCAGTCTTGGAATGTGAAGTACCAAGATGAATATCCGACAAAACTACTGTCCGATAATACGGTCTGTCTTGCATAGTTTCCATATTTTATATTTATGTACGGCGAAAGTAGACCATTTTTGTTTCAAACGAATTTCTATCTCATTATTATTAGATTACAAGCAAATCCAATGCGGCTAGTCGCTGGCACGTGCATGCACAAGGGTACATTTATTGATATGCAGCAATTTTTCACCTAAGAAATACAAGCAAATGCTATTAAATATGAACATGGACATCTTTTAATCATTTTTCAACTACGGTCTTATCGGATGTCATTTTTTTTGCCTACTTTAGCGTAGAAATGAAAAACGGCAAACATGCTTAAAAAGGAGAAACATTGTATGAACAGAAATAATTTTTGTATAATACTTGCCGGAGGCATAGGAGTAAGACTGTGGCCTGTAAGCCGACAGTCGGAACCTAAACAATTCGTAGACTTTCTTGGTTCTGGAGAATCGATGCTGCAGACTACATACAGACGATTCAGGAAAATCATAGATGAAGACAACATAATAGTGGTGTCGAACATCAAATACAAGAGTCTGGTGGCTAAACAGCTACCCAACCTTAAATCAGAAAATCTGCTTCTGGAGCCGATGAGAAGAAACACTGTGGCAAGTGCGACATGGGCCACAATCTGCATAAAGCAAAGAAATCCAAATGCAAACATTATTGTGGCGCCGGTAGATCAGCTTATTACACACGAAGGTAACTTTGCAGACGACATGACCATAGGACTCGACTATGTGGGCAAACACAAGAGATTGCTGACAATCGGAGTCGTTCCTACACGACCGGAAACTGCTTTCGGTTACATACAGATGGGCGATGAAATAGAATCGGACATATTCAAAGTGAAATCGTTCACCGAAAAGCCGGAGTCGCAATTTGCAAGAATGTTCCTCGAAAGCAAGGAATTCTTGTGGAACACAGGACTTTTCCTCTGGAACGTAAATACATTCATGGATGCTATTAAGAAGCATATACCGGATGCCATACAGATTCTTACCGTTGCACAGGAAAGACTTGAAAACAACGAAAGTATGGAAAGCATCATAGACGACATGTTCGCAACCTCCCCAAATCTTTCCATCGAAGTGGGACTGCTGGAGAAAGCCGACAATGTAGACGTAATGCTGTGTCATTTCAATTGGATAGACATCGGTACATGGGGTGCACTGTATGATGCGCAACCTAAGGATGAGAACAAGAACGTAACGACAAACAGCAAAAGCATGATGTATGACTGCCGCAACTGTATTGTTCAAGTGCCTAAGGATAAAATTGCAGTGATACAAGGGCTTGATGGATACCTCATAGCTGAAAAGGATAATGTACTGATAATCTGCAAAAAGAACGACCAGGCATCAATACGTAAATTCGTCAATGACGCCGAGATAAATCTTGGAGAGGATTACGTATAAAAGCTACATATAAAAAGACAAAATGTCGGAGCCGAAATGGAATAATACTTCCAATCTTCGGCTCCGACATTTTTTGTTTATCAGAAACTATTATAAGCTTGGCGGAATCAGAGAAGCTTTAGGATTTCAGCTTCAAGATTTTTGACTGCATCGCTTCGCATTACAACTTCATTGTCTCTATCTATAATGAAATATGTCGGCAAGGTTGAAACTCCGTAAACGCTTGTTGCAGAACCGTCTGTTTCATGGACGCATATCCATGGAAGGTTCTCAGAAGCATATTTCCAGAAGTGTATATCCTCGTCGAGAGAAACCTGATAGATTTCAAATCCTTTGGCCGAATATTTATTATAAAGTTCACGCATCTGACGCGTTCTTGCATCAGATTTCGGTGCTCCGTATTTCGTAAAGTCCAGAAGTACCACTTTTCCTTTAAGCCCCTTAAGACTGCGGACATTGCCTCCTGCATCCGGCAGAGCAACCTCAATGATACCTGTTTCGCTGATTTTAGAAGCATCGATTTCGGCCACTCTCTTGGACGTATTTTCCATACCACGAACTGCGGCATTGCATATCTGACGCGTACGTTCTGCATCAGGATATTTACCATCCCATGCTGTTGCCACAGCCGCGTAACATTTCACATCAGTGCGGTCGTTGAGAGGATTGAACAGAAGGAAAGTGCCGTAGAGGTCCGAAATAGACTGACAAACAGCATAATAGGCATAAGCCTTTGAAGGATCTTTCAATATGTAGTCCACCATGATTTTCTTCTTATATGCAGAAAGGACATTGCGGACACTGTCGGAAATATCTCCTGGAAGCATCGAAGTATTCTTCTCGAAAGCTGTAATCTTACGCTGAACCTCCCTTTGCATAGTGCTTATATCCTTAATCTTGGTGCAGTTTTCAGAACCTGATACTTCATAATCTGAATCCATCGTAGGCAAGGAAGCATTCACGGTAATAGTTTCGGTGGAATCGATAGACAAATTGATTCTGCGTCCATTTATACGCAATGCGTAAAACTCCGGGGATGACGGTGCTGCATGTGAAAAAGAAAAATCGCCGTCATCATCCAATTCGGCAGAATCAAGAACATCCACACCATTCAACGTCATGGCTTCAAGATATAGCACAGAGTCTTCTGCATCAGTAATTGTTCCTTCGATGCGGAACTTAGGCGTAGAGTCGCAAGACCATACAACAGCGGCAATTGCCAACAGGTAAAAAAATGTTTTTTTCATCGCTTTCTTATATTTACAGCACAAAAATACAAATAAGAGCCGTTGCAACACTCCAAAAACAATTCAAAATCAGAAAAATGTCTAAAATGAACAAAGTTTTATACTTGCTGTCAACCGTTTGCTGAATATAAAGACTTATATTTGTACGAATTTTGATGTAAAAAACAATTAAGATGAACGTAATTACGAAAAAGGTCTCATTGCCTGACGGAAGAGAAATTAGCATTGAGACAGGAAAATTGGCGAAACAAGCCGATGGAGCCGTTATGCTCAGAATGGGCAACACTATGCTCTTGGCCACTGTTTGCGCCGCAAAAGATGCAGTTCCAGGTACAGATTTTATGCCTTTGCAGGTTGAGTACAGAGAGAAATATGCCGCTGCCGGCCGTTTCCCTGGAGGTTTTACCAAACGTGAAGGCAAAGCTTCAGATGAGGAAATCCTCACATGCCGCCTCGTGGACAGAGCCCTTCGTCCACTATTCCCTTCAAATTTCCACGCAGAGGTTTATGTAAACGTTATTCTTTTCTCTGCAGATGGAGTTGACATGCCAGACGCTTTAGCAGGCTTTGCAGCATCAGCAGCATTGGCCGCATCAGATATACCTTTCGACGGTCCTATTTCAGAAGTTCGTGTAGCACGTATCAATGGCGAATTCGTCATAAATCCTACATTCGAACAGCTCAAGAGCGCCGACATGGACCTGATGGTAGGTGCAACTGAAGAAAACATCATGATGGTTGAAGGCGAAATGAAAGAAGTAAGCGAACAGGATCTGCTCAGCGCCCTCAAAGCCGCTCACGAAGCCATCAAACCTCAGTGCCGTCTTCAGAAGGAACTCATGAAGGAACTCGGAACTGACGTAAAGCGCGAATATTGCCATGAAGTCAACGACGACGACCTCAGAGAAGAAGTGCGCAAGGCTTGCTACGACAAGTGCTACGAGATTACAAAAGAAGGAAGCCGCGACAAGCATGCACGCGAAGACGCATTCATGGAAATCCGCGATTCATTCAAGGAAGCTTATGCTGAAGCACATGCTGACCTGAGCGAAGAAGAACTCGAGGAGAAGAACGCTATGATCGACCGTTACTACAACGACGTAGAGCGCGATGCAATGCGTAGATGCGTACTCGACGAAGGCACACGTCTCGATGGACGTAAGACAACAGACATCCGTCCAATCTGGTGCGAGGTAAGCCCACTGCCTGGACCTCACGGTTCTGCAATCTTCACTCGTGGTGAAACTCAGGCCCTCGCTACTTGTACACTCGGTACAAAGCTTGACGAGAAACTCATCGACGGAGTTCTCGACCACAGCTATCAGAGATTCCTCCTCCACTATAACTTCCCTCCATTCTCTACAGGTGAAGCAAAAGCTCAGCGCGGTGTAGGACGTCGTGAAATCGGCCACGGACATCTCGCATGGAGAGGTCTCAAGGGACAGATTCCTGAGGATTATCCTTACACAGTACGTGTTGTATCAGATATCCTTGAATCAAACGGTTCTTCTTCTATGGCTACTACATGTGCGGGAACACTGGCTCTCATGGATGCCGGAGTACCAATCAAGAACCCTGTAGCCGGAATCGCAATGGGACTTATCAAGAATCCAGGAGAAGACAAATATGCAGTGCTCTCTGATATCCTCGGAGACGAAGACCACCTCGGAGATATGGACTTCAAGACAACTGGTACTGTGAACGGTCTTACTGCTACTCAGATGGATATCAAGTGCGACGGACTTTCATACGAAATCCTCGAGAAAGCACTCATGCAGGCAAAAGCCGGCCGTGAGCACATCATGGGCGAAATGATGAAGACTATATCTGAGCCACGTCCAGAACTCAAGCCACATGTTCCACGCATCGAGCAGCTCATCATTCCTAAAGAATTCATCGGTGCAGTGATTGGCCCGGGCGGAAAGATCATCCAGCAGATGCAGGAAGAGACACAGACAACTATAACAATTGAAGAAGCTGACGGTGTAGGTAAAGTTCAGGTTTCAGCTCCAAACAAAGAAGCTATCGACGCTGCAATGCGCAAGATAAAGGCTATCGTTGCAGTTCCTGAAATCGGTGAAGTTTACCACGGAAAGGTACGTAGCGTTATGCCTTACGGATGCTTCGTAGAATTCCTTCCTGGCAAAGATGGTCTTCTCCACATCTCTGAGATAGACTGGAAGAGACTGGAAACTGTTGAAGAAGCTGGAATCAAAGAAGGTGACGACATCGATGTCAAGCTCATGGAGATTGATCCTAAGACTGGCAAATTCAAGTTGTCACACCGTGTTCTGATTGAGAAACCAAAAGATTATGTTGAGCGTCCAGCACGCCAGCCACGTGAACGTCGTGGAGAGCGCCGTCCGCACAACGAAAACAGAGAAAACAATCACGAGAACAAGGAGTCGAAAGGTGAAGTAAAGAGCAGCTTCGACGATATCATCGGCAAATATTAAGAAAACGTTTTCGGATGAGCAGAACATTTTTCTGCAAATCATCTGACAATCAATTATAAAAAGGTGGTCCAAAAGGCCACCTTTTTTGTTTGCAGAGCTTTCTATAAAAATTGCGTCAAAATTCCGATACAGACGATTACTGGCAACAAAATAACCCCCTCTCGTAAAATTTTTTTACTGTTCTATACTTTGTTGCGCACTTTACTAAGGAGAACATGCAAACTTATAGGCTTATATCACAAAAGTTTCCGTTAACGGATAAAGATTATTATTAACCTGGCTAAGAACAACCCAGCAGTACGATTAAAAACATAAAACAAATGCACCTCAGAAGTCTTTTGTACAACTTTCTGAGGTGCATTTGCCATATTTCTAAGTATGTTCCAAATATTCTGTCTTTATGAATATTTATCAGCGACGAACCATCTTCAACACCGAATTGCCACCAGAGATTACGAGAGAATCGTCCGATAAAGTCTGCAGATGGAAAGTATCGACCTTAAGCGTTCCGCTATAGTCGGAGGACATCAAGAGAGCTCCCATATCGATTTTCCAATGATTATAATTGCGGTCCTTCATATTATATGTGTCCACAACACCATCCTCGACAATTGTAAAACCAGCATTAGGATTACCGTCGAGCACCCATGTATTCTGAAGTACTGAGAGGTTAATAATCATAGATGCCCCACTCTCGTCCTCAAAATTATTGTAGAACACATCCACTTTCTGTCCACACTCCAATCCACCAAAGACCTTGGCATCAGTTGTCACAATATCAAGCGTATCGCCATTTTCCTTTACGAGTTCAAGAACATTCATGCTTGTTCCGTCGCCAATGCTTCCGACAGTCTCAAGAACCGAATGTATATCCTGAGGCGTATTAACCTCCACATCGGCCGTTTTCTCTTCCTGCTCCTTCTGTTTGTTGTTGCTCTCAACACATGACACCGTTACAAGAAGCAAAGACAAAACAAAAAAACGGGAAACAAACTTCTTCATACGCAAATTAATCAGATTACACATATACACTGCATTTTACAATACATTGCAAAATAAATACTTTTTTCAGCCAAACACATTTATAAAGCTGAAAATTCGGTCAAAACGTCAATTTGCCGGCTTTTCGTTTACCATAAGTGCCGTAGTTGCTCTGTCCGGTTTACCATTTCCGGTCATAGGCAACGACTTTACCCTGATTACCTCACGAGGGCGCCAGTACTTGGGAAGCTCCGCTGTAGCTTCGGCAATCTTCGATTCCAACGGCAAAATACTTTCATCAAGAAGCATTACGACGATTTCTCCGAACAGCGGATCCTTCTTTCCTGCAATTCTGAAATGTCCCTCAGCATCCGCATTGCCAAGCAACTCGGATATTTTGGATTCAATCTCCTCTATCTGCAGTTTTACACCGCCTGAGTTTATCGTATTGTCAGTTCGTCCAAGTATACGGAACTGCCCCTTTTCATTGATTACGGCACGGTCATTCGTAACCAGAACACCGTCGCAGATGTCAGGAGCAGAAATAACCAATGTCTCGTTGTCAGAAAGCTCTACATGTACATTCGACAGCGGAGTATACCATTTTCCTGCAGTCTCGCCGCTCAATCGCCTCATGGCAATATGAGACAATGTTTCCGTCATACCATACGTACTCCACACAGCATTCGGAAAGTCCTTCAGCTGCGCTTCCAGTGCCGGATCTATTGCCCCGCCACCTATTATCACATTCCTTATCTGCTTGAAATTTCTGCGTCCCTCATCAGATTCCAATGTTTTGATGACCTGCATAGGCACCATTGCAGCAAAATCGATATGCTCGTCCGTAAGCAAAAGCGGTTCAGACGAAGGATGCACCGAAACCAACTTCAGTCCTCGGACAATAGAACGCACCACCATCATCTTTCCTGCAATATACTGCAGAGGCATACACAAAAGAGCAGAATCGCCCGGCCTAAGTCCGAGAAAGTCGCACGTCTTGACTGCACTTGCCACCATGCGCGCCTTTTCCACCCTCATTTTCTTCGGTACGCCGGTAGAGCCGGATGTCTGAACCTCTACCGTCGTACACTCATTATTCCATTCCTTAAGAAATTCGTCAAGTTCCATATTTTCAAACTACAAACGTCTGCACGCAGCATATCACCAGACAATAGTATCTGCCGAATGAGCCGCCGCGCAGTCAAACCAGAGCTTATCGCCTCTAACTTCAAGAGGATAAGCCACATTCTCCACAAAAAGCTGTCCGGTGCCCAATCCCTGCGGAAGCAGACATGCATCCACACGTTCCTCCTGCATCACGGCGCACCAATGTGCTATTGCATTGAGTCCCACGTTGCTCTCAAGAGCCGAAGTAGCCCACCAGCCTATCCGACGCTCTTCAGCCTTGCCTACCCACTCCTCAGCTCCAGCAATTCCGCCATGGAGCGAAGGTTTAAGTATAATATACTGAGGGCGTATAGTGTCGAGCAATTCGTTCTTCCTTTCAAGTTCGTTTACACCTATCAGTTCCTCATCCAAAGCTATAGGCAGAGGAGTATCGGCACACAGACGTGCCATGCAATCCCACTGTCCAGCCTTTATGGGCTGTTCTATTGAATGCAGGTCGTATTTGGCCAACTGTTCCAGCTTGAACAAAGCATCGTCCGGACTGAACGCACCGTTTGCATCGACACGCAATTCGATGTCATCCTTTGAGAAACGCCCGCGAATCATCCTTATAAGGTTCAGCTCAGAATCAAAGTCTATGGCACCGATCTTAAGCTTTATGCACCCGAAACCAAGCCTCAGCTTCTCCTCGATACGCTCTTTCATCTCCTCGAAAGAACCCATCCATATCAGTCCGTTTATCTCAATACCGCGTTTTCCGCGTCCGAACTCAGTATCCGACAGACACACGCTACGGCGTTTCCAGTGCCAGACGGCAGTTTCAAGTCCGAAAAGCATCGATGGATACGGCCTCAACTCCTCATAGGGCAAGACAGGTTCATCGCCGCACGACAGTTTCTCCGCCATATCGCACAATGTCCTCAATCTGCGTTCAAAGACATCGTCAGAACAGTAGTCGCAGCTCAAATCCACAAGCGGAGCACACTCGCCTACACCGAAACGGCCCGGCTCTTCCGCATCGCGCAGTACAACGTACCACACCTTCCTGACAGTATACACACCTCTGGATGTACCCGCCGGTCTCTTGAACTTCAATGTTCTGGGCAGAATATCAATCTTAAATCTCATATCAGAACATCTACTGATTAAGGAATATATGGATACTGGTCGAAGTCTGGGTCGCGCTTCTCCAGAAACGCCTTTCCGCCTTCCTGAGCCTCATCTGTGAAATAATAGAGCATTGTGGCATCGCCAGCCAATTCCTGAATACCGGCCTGTCCGTCAAGTTCGGCATTCAGTCCGGCCTTAATCATTCTTATGGCTATAGGACTGCGCTTCATTATGGTCTTTGCCCAATCAACCACTTCATCCTCCAGTTTGTCGAAAGGCACAACCTTGTTCACCAATCCCATTTCTAGAGCTTCCTGAGCAGAATACTGTCTGCAGAGGAACCATATCTCGCGCGCCTTTTTCTGTCCTACTATACGCGCCAGGTAAGAAGAGCCGAATCCGGCATCAAAGCTTCCCACCTTAGGTCCTGTCTGACCGAATATCGCATTCTCCGAAGCAATTGACAAGTCGCACACAACATGAAGTACATGTCCTCCTCCGATGGCATATCCGTTGACCATTGCAATGACAGGTTTAGGCAGAGAACGTATCTGCTTCTGCACGTCGAGTACATTAAGACGAGGCACACCGTCCTTGCCGACATATCCGCCACGTCCCTTCACATTCATGTCACCGCCACTGCAGAAAGCCTTGTCGCCTGCACCTGTAAGCACAACCACACGCACGTCCTTAGCCTCACGGCAATAATACAACGCGTCACTGATTTCCCACGTAGTCAGCGGTGTAAAAGCATTTCTCCATCTAGGACGATTGATAGTAATCTTCGCAATACCTTCATAAAACTCAAAAAGTATCTCTTCGTACTTCTTGATTTCTTTCCATTCTCTTTCCATACAGTTTTTCAGCCTTTATCTTTTCAGTTTATGATAATAATTCTTGTATTCCCTTTCGTTGTCACCTGCATCAGTAACCACCTCCAATATTGCAGTACGGCATTCGTGGCAATAATCGTCGGCGAAGAAGCGCTTCAGACACAATTCGAATTCATCGGCATTTTCAGCTCTCATGTACCTGCATCCGTTGTCGTTCGCGATGCCTTCGGCATGCGTCACGTGTCCCGCAGCCACATATCTGTTTCTATAAGGAGATTTCTCCAATCCTGGCAGATTTCTGAATATCTGTCCTCCACCGTTGTTGAACAGCACAATCCTCAGCAGGGCTCCATCGCCAGAATGCACAAAGTTGTTCCACAATCCGTTCTGGTCATAGAAGAAACTCAAATCGCCAGTCAGCAGGATGGTGTCTCTGCCTCCTGCCGCAAAGCCCGAAGCCGTGGAAACAGCACCGTCTATTCCGTTCACTCCACGGTTGCAGTAAACATCCGACCGACCTGCACCCAACAGCTGCAGGTTCCTTACAACACTGCTGTTTGCCGTCTGAACAGCGATTTCATCGACAAAATAAGGCTTCAATGCATTCAGAGCCGAAAGATCGGTGAAACCTTCGAACGTATAATTTCCTGTAGTTTCAGCTACAATATCCGACTCCCGATGCCATCGGTCGGCATAGTCCATACTGACAGAATCAGCCAAGACCTCTGCCACCGCACCTAGCATATCTGACGGTCGGCATTCCACCAGACGTGTCATCGACATGAACAAATCGGCCATCTCACCGTACTCCGACACGTGCCAGTGCTTCAAAGGTCTGCATTGTCTGAGCATACGCCGTATGCGCTTTGACACCACATGTCCGCCAACCGTGATTACCAGTTCCGGATTCAGAGCATCATCATGTACAGCATAAAGAATCTCATCGAAATTGCCGATTACACCGGTTTCTGAATGCAGATTCGAAAGCACCTCGGCAACAACAACACAACCGCAACCTGACAATCTCTTGACAAGCGGCGAGAGTCTGCGTGCCTCGGCAGGCGTCGATTGTCCAACAATAATCATCACACGCCGGCATGCAGAAAGTTCGTCCTTCATCTCTTCCGAAAGTGCAAAACCGGAGTAGTTGCAAGCGTATTTCGACAAGCGCACGATGCGTTCATCTGGCAATTCGGTACGCGTAAAGTTGAACAACGGTTCCGAGATAGGCACATTTATGTGTACTGGACCGTTCCACCGCTTCATCTCTGCCAAGGCCTCATTTATAAGGCGGTTGCAGTGCCACACCTCTTCTGCATTGACTGCATCGTCATCGTTCCACGACGGTTCAGGCAACTGCACGGCATGACGTACCAGCCGTCCGAAAGCACCGAACTGCGGAAGCGTCTGTCCATCCATCTGTCCTACCCATCTCTCGGGTCTGTCGGCCGTAATGACCAGCAACGGAAGCGGATGGTAGTAAGCCTCGCTGACTGCGGGCAAAAGGTCCAGAACCGCCGAACCCGACGTACAGCACACGGCTACTGGACGGTCAAGACATTCGGCCAGACCCAATGCAAAGAATCCTGCACTGCGTTCGTCAGTCACTTCGTGGCAGTGGAAACCGGCATCGACGAAAGTATGTACCAACGGAGCATTACGGCTTCCAGGACAAAGCACAACGTGGTCTATGCAGTCCTTGCGCATGAGCGATACCAACTGCAGTATATTTCTCTTATCTGAAAACATTTCCTATGGTTTTAAGTTTCTCTTCGGTTTCCGTCCACTCCTGCTCAAGCTCCGATGTCGGCAAGATACCTCCTCCGGCATAAAGATGTGCCACATGGCCGTCTATACGGGCACAGCGCAGATTGACATAGAGTTCTGTATCGCCCGTCTCATCGAGCATTCCTACGATACCGGCATAGTAGCCTCTGTCGTACCCTTCGTTTTCCTCGATGAATCGTTTGGCCTTCTCCTTCGGCAGTCCGCAAACGGCAGGCGTAGGATAGAGTTCTTCCACTAGCGAAGGAATAAAACCTGTTTTGGCAGGAGTAAAATGGAACACGGTCTTGAGGTGAATCAGATGTCCGGCTCTTGACGTATACGGACCTTCCTCCTCTATCACATCTGCGTAGCCGTGAAGTTTCTGCCTGATGTAATCGGCAACTATACGCTGTTCTTCCACATTCTTAGTACTCCATTCAACTGTACGCGTGTCGCTTTCAGGCACAGACATCGTACCGGCCAGAGCTACAGTGGAATAATGCGAGCGGCGACCTGAAAGCAGTATTTCCGGAGTGCACCCGAACCACACTCCTCCCTCGGCCGTACGACACAGATATACCATCATGCGCGGATACATGTGGCAAGCTTTTATGAAACTGTCCAGCAGGTTACCGCCTTCCAAATGCCTTTCACTGCAACGCGAGAGCACGAGTTTGTCGAATTCACCACAGCTTACAGCACCGTGAAAGGCTTCGAATGCCTGTTCGTAGACTTTGCGCCCGCTGTCACTGCAAAGCCCGGAGGACAACATACTTTCGCCCCAGGCATCGGGAACATGCGTACGCACAACATCGTCCGGACGCACCATAACGACCGGCCATTTACGCCCCAGCGAGAAAGGCACCATGACAAAACCTCGTCTGCCGGCCAATTCTGCAACCGAGTCGGAAACGAAAGCCCCCATGCCTCCCTGCATGACGACAGTAAATTCATTGTCGAACGGCATTCTGAATGCGGCAAAAGCCTCTGCACGCCCGATTCTTTCTCTCAAATCTTCAGTCATCCTTCAAAATATAATTCATTACCCTTTCAGTAGAGATGAGTTTTCCGTCTTCACCGACGATATCCACATTCCAGACGTGGGTAGATTTGCCGGCATGGACAATCGTTGCACGTCCGTATACCTTGCCTTCACAAGCCGACATGCCGACGTGGTTGCCCGTAACCTGCACACCGCACACCTTGTACCGGCCTCCGGTGATGTGGAGCGACCCTGCTCCTGCAACAGTCTCGGCCAACGCCAGTGAGGCACCGCCGTGCAGAATTCCGAAATACTGTTTCGTAGCGGCACATATAGGCATCTCTGCCAGAGCAACATCGTCATCCGATGGCAAGAACCTAATGCCCAAGGCCTCAATCATAGTACCTTTCATTCTGGAATTGAAAAGTTCACATTCTTCATTTGTAAGCATACGGCAATAAATGATTGTAAAGAGTAAAAAACATATACAAATGCCCGGACAAGGCATTTATCTTATGCAAACTTAACACATAAAGCTTGCAACTCCAACTATTGCACAACCGTTTTTACAGCCGGCGCACGTAAAGTCTGATTATACTATAGGGAAAAGGAATGCCGCATTAGGGAAAATCCTACATGCATTTAGGGATTTCAAATTGCCTGCATCAGGATTTATGAAGATATTTGCCGAGCATTCATAAAAAGCATTCTTTATGCCTTGTTTATGCATGCAGGAAACAGATGGATTTGCAGAGCGAAGCAAAACCTTGACAAATAATAAAACCCGATGACCAGAAAAGGTAATCGAAAAATGACATTTGCCGAAAACACCGGACAAGTAAAAAGATTTGTTTTTCAGATATCATTTAACGCTTTTGTTGAAATAACGCTTTTATGTTCTTAATAATCAGGAGACAATAAATATATCAATAAGTATTAACAGTTCGGTGTACGGCATCTGTCATTATATAGAAACCCAAACTTGCGAGGGCTCGCAAGCAAAACCGCACGCGCTCGAAAATTCAGACGCGAGCGCTCGCATTTCAACAGAAAAACACTCATGCCCTATTGACTATAAAACAGCACTTCAGCATTTTTTTAACCCTCATATCAACAAGATTCTTTTTTTTCATTATTTTTGCAGGTAAAATCATCCGACAAACGGCTGAATGTTAATTTACTGACACAAGACAACAAATGAATTCCACCAACTGTACAAACAAACTGATGCAGGCCGTCGAAGAACTGTCCGAGCCTGAATCATACAAGGGAATGTTTCATAAGCACAGCGAAGACACACCGCTGCCGTCAGGCAAAGTCTTGTGTGAAATCATAGACCTGGCAAGAGCCATTATTTTCCCCGGATATTACGGCAATTCATCAATAAACAGCGACACGCTGAAATACCACATCGGCGTGAACGTGGAAAAACTGTTCGGACTGTTGGCCGGACAGATTGAAGCCGGACTGTACATGAACGATGCATGTGCCGACACAAAAACTGATGATATACGTGACAAAAGCCTTGATCTGGCATGCAGATTCATAGAAAGACTGCCGAAACTGAGAAGAATACTCGCCACCGACGTTGAAGCCGCATACAACGGCGACCCTGCGGCAAAAAGTTTCGGAGAAATAATAAGCTGCTACCCTGTCATCAAGACGCTGACGAACTACCGTATAGCCCACGAACTGCTAAAGCTCGGAGTTCCGTTCATTCCGCGAATACTTACAGAAATGGCACATTCGGAAACCGGAATAGACATTCATCCGGGTGCAGAAATAGGCCATCACTTCACAATTGACCACGGTACAGGCGTTGTCATCGGCGAAACATGCATCATAGGCAACAACGTGAAACTGTATCAGGGAGTGACGCTCGGTGCAAAGAGCTTTCCGCTCGACTGCAACGGCAATCCCATCAAAGGCATACCGCGCCATCCGATACTCGAAGACGACGTAATTGTATATTCCAACGCTACAATACTCGGAAGAATAACCATAGGCAAAGGTGCTGTGATAGGCGGCAATATATGGGTGACCGAGGATGTGCCTGCCGACAGCAGAATTGTACAGCGCAGATGACGGCGCACAAAACAAACAAAGAGACGACCAGATAGATTCACAAAACATAAGAAACATCACATTCAACATCAATACATGGAAGGAAAAGAATTTGCGCTGATAGCCAAAACGTTCCAAGGACTGGAAGAGGTACTGGCAAAGGAAATCACAGCATTGGGAGCCAACAACGTCCAGATCGGAAGACGTATGGTTTCGTTCACCGGCGACAAGGAAATGATGTACAAGGCAAACTTCTGCCTGCGCACAGCGATAAAGATACTTAAGCCTATACTGCACTTCAAGGCTAAAGATGCTGATGAAGTATACGAAAAAACCAAGACAATCAAATGGGAAGAATACATGGATTCGACAAGCACATTCCTCGTTGAATCGGTTGTATTCTCAGAAAACTTCAGACATTCGAAATTCGTTGCCTACAGAGTAAAAGACGGAATTGCCGACTACTTCAGAGAGAAAACAGGCGAACGTCCTAACGTGGGCATCACAAATCCTGACATAAGAATACACATACATATCGCAGAAGACGACGTGACAATCTGCCTCGACAGCTCCGGCGAAAGTCTCCACAAGCGCGGATACCGCCAGGCAACAGTAGCGGCTCCTCTCAACGAGGTTCTCGCTGCCGGCATGATTATGCTTACAGGTTGGGACGGCGAATGCGATCTCATCGACCCTATGTGCGGTTCGGGAACAATTCTGATTGAGGCTGCGCTTATTGCGCTCAACATATATCCGGGTGTATTCCGCAAGGAGTTTGCATTCGAAAGATGGAAGGATTTCGACGAGGAACTGTTCGAAAAAATATATAATGACGATTCACAGGAGCGCGAATTCGACCATAAGATATACGGTTACGACATCAACCGCCAGTGCGTAAGCATTGCTCAGGAGAATGCACGTGCCGCTGGTGTCAACAAGATTGTAGAAATCTGCCAGCAGGACATAGCTGATTTCACTCAGCCTGCCGAAAAGGCCATAATGATTACAAACCCGCCATACGGCGAACGCATCACGACAGATGACCTTCTGGGACTCTACTCTACACTGGGCGAGAGACTGAAACATGCTTTCGCAGGAAACGATGCTTGGGTTCTCAGCTTCAGAGACGAATGTTTCGCACAGATAGGATTCCGTCCTTCTACAAAATACGCGCTCTACAACGGTGCACTCGAATGCGAATTCCGCAAATATCAGATATTCAGCGGAAAACTCAAGGACCTGCGCGAAGAAGGTATTGACATCAAGACCGACGAAGAAAGAAAGCGCAATCTCAAGTTCAAGCCTCACAAGCGCAGAGATGAGGATGAAGACGAAGAGATGGACGATGCTTCAATGGTAGGTGGCAAGCACTTCGGCAAAGGAAAGCGCAAGCACGACGACAACGACCATTACTTCAAGGCAAAGCCGTTCGGAGGAAAAGACCACAAGCGCAGATTTGACGATGACGACAGCAGGGGCCGATTCGGCAAAAAGGATGACAGACGCGACAGACGTGACAAGCGCGACGGCGGTTCGAAATACAAGGACGACCGAAGAAGGGATGACCGAAAGAAAGGCGACAACGACCGAAGAAAGAGCTGGGGCTTCGACAGCGAAGGACGTCCTTTCAGAAAGGATAAAGACAACAGAAGATAATATTTACAAGGATAGTGCGGAAACAAGCGGACGCAAGCAGGAATATTGATGTCCGGCTGCGTCCGCGCACTTTTTACAGACAACATATATAGGAACAAAATGAGAAAAGGCATATTAGCTTTAGCAATGATGCTTACCATCACCTCGGCCATGACAGCTCAGGACAAGAAAAAATTCACACTCGACGACCTTCTGCCTGGAGGATCGACATTCTACTCGCTTTATCCTAAAACAGCTTACCTCACATGGTGGGGCGACAAATGCATAGAATTGGATGTAGATGAATGTTCTACTGTAGACAGCAAGACAGGCAAAAAAACTGTACTCTTCAGTACTGAAAAAATAAACAGCATTCTCGAAAAGGCCGATGCAGGCAAGGTACACCACCTTTATGAGGCTGTATTTCCGTATGCAGACAAGACTTTGGTGAAAGTCAGCACACCAAAGAGCGACATGCTCGTAGATTGGGAAAAAGGGACGGTGGAATGGTCACAACCAAAAGAGAAAGGTATGCAGAATGCCGATTGGAACGCAGAATCGCGCAATCTGGCATATACGTCAGGCCACAACCTGTATGTTATTACTGCCGACGGAAAGAAAAATCAGGTGAGCAAAGACGGAAGTCTCGACATTGTGTATGGAGAAAGTGTTCACCGCAACGAATTCGGCATAATGAAAGGCACATTCTGGAGTCCTAAGGGCAATCTGCTGGCATTCTACAGAATGGACCAGTCGATGGTGACTACATATCCTCAGGTGGACATATCGACAAGATGTGCTACGATGGTACCAGACAAGTATCCTATGGCTGGTGAAACAAGCCATAAGGTGACTGTGGGCATATACAATCCGGCTACAGGAAATACGATTTACCTGAAAGCAGGAGATCCGACAGACAGATATTTCACAAACATAGCCTGGAGCCCTGATGAAAAGAAGGTATACATGATTGAACTCAACCGCGACCAGAACAGAGCTGAGCTGGTGCGCTACAATGCTTCGGACGGCAACAAAGAGAAGGTTCTTTTCGTGGAAACGAACGACAAATATGTCGAACCGACAAATCCTATAATGTTCCTTCCTTGGGACGACAGCAAGTTCATATATCAGACAAGAAAAGACGGATATAACCACATATATCTCTACAATACCGACGGCAAACAGCTTGCACAGCTGACCAAAGGTGAATTCGAGATTATGGAGGTTCTCGGATTCAACGAGGCAAAGAAGTCTATAATATACGCAAGCAACGAAGAAAATGCGATACAGAGAAATCTGTATGCCGTCGACATGAAAGGCAGAAGAAAGCTCCTCGATGACGGTAAAGGTTATCACTACGGCGACTTGTCTGAATCGGGCAAATACCTTCAGAGCAACAGCTCATCACCGACAACGGCAAGAAGCATCGACCTCATTGCAACCGACAACGGTAAGAATGTCAACATTCTCACAGCAGAAGAACCGTGGAAAGACTACGACGTACCTGAAATGAAAGTGGGAACAATAAAGGCCGCTGACGGTAAAACGGATCTGTACTACAGACTTGTACTCCCTACAGATTTCGATCCGAACAAGAAATATCCGGCAATAGTATATGTCTACGGAGGTCCACATGCCCACAACATCGATGCGAGCCGCAACTGGGGAGTCAGAGGATGGGACATCTGGATGGCACAGAAAGGCTACGTCATGTTCTGTCTGGACAACCGCGGAAGCGAAAACAGAGGACTTGCCTTCGAACAGGCAACATTCCGTCAGCTCGGCACAGAGGAAATGAAAGACCAGCTCGAAGGAGTGGCTTATCTGAAAAGCCTGCCTTATGTTGACAGCACCAGACTGGGAGTGCACGGATGGAGCTTCGGAGGATTCATGACAACGAGCCTGATGACTACTTATCCTGACGTATTCAAGGTAGGCGTCGCAGGAGGCCCTGTAATCGACTGGAAGTACTACGAAGTAATGTATGGCGAAAGATACATGGATACACCTCAGGCAAATCCTGAAGGATACAAGAATGCAAGTCTGCTGAACAAAGCAGGCAACCTCAAGGGCAGACTCATGATCATATACGGAGGCAACGACCCTGTATGCGTTCCTCAGCAGACACTTTCGTTCATCAGAGCCTGCATAGATGCTGGCACGCACCCAGACTTGTTCACCTACCCTGGCGACGAACACAACATGATGGGTACTGACAGAATACATCTGCACGAACACATCAGCAGATATTTCGACGATTTTCTTAAATGATTTTCAATAAATAGGATTCTATAAAACATTAATTCACCAAGAATATGAGAATACTTCTATTAGGAAGCGGCGGACGTGAACATGCTCTTGCATGGAAAATCGCCCAGAGTCCAAAGACAGAAAAACTGTTTATTGCACCAGGAAATGCCGGAACAGCATCTGCCGGCGAGAACGTGGCACTGAAGGCTGACGACTTCGACGGTATAAAGAAATTCGTTCTTGACAACAATGTAAACATGATTGTTGTCGGTCCAGAAGATCCACTCGTAAAGGGTATCTACGATTATTTCAAGAACGATGCCGAACTCTGCAGCATTCCTGTCATCGGTCCTTCAAAAGCTGGAGCAGAACTCGAAGGCAGCAAGGAATTTGCAAAAGGATTCATGAAGCGCCACAACATTCCGACTGCCGCATACAGAAGCTTCAACGGAACAAATATCGAAGAAGGATACAAGTTCCTTGAAACACTCAAGGCTCCTTACGTGCTCAAGGCCGACGGACTGTGCGCAGGTAAAGGTGTGCTCATCGTTCCTACTCTCGATGAAGCAAAGAAAGAACTCAAGAACATGCTTGAGGGTATGTTCGGAAATGCCAGTGCAACCGTAGTCATCGAGGAATTCCTCAGCGGAATAGAGTGCTCTGTATTCGTACTCACCGACGGAAAGAACTACAAGATTCTGCCTGAAGCAAAGGACTACAAGCGCATAGGCGAGCACGACACAGGCTTGAACACTGGAGGTATGGGAAGCGTTTCTCCTGTTCCGTTTGCAGACAAGGAATGGATGAAGAAGGTTGAAGACAGAATTATCCGTCCTACTGTAGAAGGACTTGCATCGGAAGGCATCGACTACAAAGGCTTCATATTCTTCGGTCTTATAAACGTTGAAGGCAACCCTATGGTTATTGAATACAATGTCCGCATGGGCGACCCTGAAACAGAAACAGTGATGCTCCGCATAAAGAGCGACCTGGTGGAACTGTTTGAAGGTGTAGCTGAGGGCAATCTCGAAGAGCGCGAAATTGAAATAGACGACCGTTCTGCAGTATGCGTAATGCTTGTATCCGGAGGCTATCCTGAAGCATACGAAAAAGGATACGAAATAACAGGTATAGACGATGTAGAGGGAAGCATTGTATTCCACGCAGGAACAGCCGTAAAAGACGGAAAAATCGTTACAAACGGCGGACGTGTGATAGCAGTAAGCTCATACGGAAAGGACAAGGCCGAGGCACTCGCCAAGTCGTTCAATGAAGCACAGAAGATAAACTTCGAGAAGAAATACTTCCGTTCGGACATAGGACAAGATCTTTAAGACTTAAGAAATAAGGAAAAAGAATCGTGAGACTTGAGTTCTTGAAAAAAATAGCATCCAGCCAGTTTACACTGCCGGCAACCTGCATATTTGCTTTGGCAGTGTGGATTGGCTGGTCTGATGCAGAAACAGCCGGATTCTTCACAGACAGTGTCGCGTGGAACATCATACCGGAATCGATACGTTCAGGCAATACGGCCGTATTCATCGGACTTGCCTGCACAATCGTCATAACAAGTATTATGTTTGAAATGAACAACAAATTCGCCCTGCTCAGGATACGTTCGCGCATGCCGAGCAGTTGCCTGCTGGCATTAATATCGGCAAGCACGTTCCTCCACAATTTTCAGCCGTTCCATCTGATAGCAATAACAACACTTCTGTCGCTGTTCACGCTTTTCGTCACATATCAGACAAGCAGTTCGACCGCAACATCGTTTGTAACATATCTATTTGCAGGTACAGCTACGCTTATCGTGCCCAAAATGATATTCATGGTTCCATTCTATTGGATTGCACAAATGATTATGAGGTCATTGAATCCGCGTACATTCACGGCTGGAATACTTGGCGTATTGACTCCGTTCTGGTTTCTGTTTGTATATGCTTTCTGCATCGGTGATATTGAAATATTCTATAATGACATCAACGATATCATAAGGATTACATCACCCGACTACAGCTCACTGACTGCTGTAGAGATATGTCCGGCATCATTGGCCTTGGCCTTATTTGCTGCAGGTTCAATAAATTTCTACAGAAACAGCTATAAAGACAAGACCAGAACAAGAACCATATATAATGCCGCCATTGCTTTAGGTATAGGCGGATTTGCCATTGCATTGCTTGTTCCGTCTCATTTCGGCAGCATGCTTGCCGTACCATATATATGTACAGCAATCGTTGGCGGACAGTATTTTGCACAAACAAACACACGCACATCCAACATTATATTCATAATTGCCGTATTGGCAATCATAGCATCTGCAACTGCAAATTTATGGACACACTAAATGAAATTCTGATAAGTTACGGATACTGGGGAATGGGCATTGCCGCATTTCTTGCCGGAACGATTATACCGTTCAGCTCGGAAGTTGTCATGGCGGCATTGCTGGCAACAAGTACAATGGACCCTTTCCTGACAGTTGTCAGTGGAACCATCGGAAACGTAGCAGGTTCGATGGTAAATTATTGGATTGGAACCATCGGTGATATGAAATTGATAAAAAGGGTCTTCGGGATAAAAGAAGAAAAACTGTTGAAGGCTCAAAAGTTTGTCGAAGGCAGAGGTGCGTGGATGGGTGTATTGTCCTTTCTTCCGGTAGTAGGAGAAGCAATATCTATTGCACTCGGCATCATGCGTGCAAATCCAACCATAGTGCTTATTTCTACATTTTTAGGTAAATTCGGACGCTATCTGCTTATTGCTTATTCCGTAGAAGCATTCAAATAAAAAAAGGAATTTGATTGCAAGGCAGATAACTGTCAATATCTCTTTGTACCATCGAGCTCTAATATCCTGACTTCAGTATTGGTCATAGGAACTACATCCTTGATTGTCTGTCCATAGTATACAGCCTGCACAACACGGCAGAAAAAGCCATGGCTGACAGCCAATACAGTCTTGTCGGGATAAGTATCAAGAATGAAATTAAGGAAAATCTTGGCACGTACAGTCAGTGCAGACATGGATTCTGCATCTTCAGGTATTTCAATCTTGCGTGTACCATCGGCAACCATTCCGGTTATACTACCCCAATCACGTTCTCTAAGCAGTTTTGTATAGTTGATATCCAATCCATGGGCTTCATTGAGGATTGCGGCAGTATCACGACATCTCTTCAGGTCACTGCACACAATGGCATCAAAGGCAACGTCGCGCAAGGCTTCACGCGCATCCTTGGCCTGCTGTATTCCACGTTCCGAAAGATTACCGTCGATTTGTCCCTGAAGAATATGAGCTACATTTTCAACAGTTTCGCCGTGTCGTATAAGATATAATTTAGTCGCCATAGATATAGATAAAAAACAAATCCTTGTTATTAATTCAAGATTGCTACAAACCGCAGACATTGCGCAGAATCCACCATATAAAAAACAGCAGAATATATGCATAAACCATGGCTCGGCTCTGCGTAAACCGCTTAAGTCTGTCAAATCGTCCTCCGAAATTGTAGTATTCGCCTAGAACAAGCGCTACGGCATAAGGCAAAGAAAACAACAGAAACAAGTTGTACGAAAAAGCCTCAACCACATTGCCTGAGAGCAATGCATGTACGGCACGCTGAAGTCCGCAAGCAGGACACTTCAATCCCGTAAGTACAAAAAACCGGCATTTTGGAAATGCCACATATTCAGAAGGGTCGAATATATAATAAACAATACCGGCAACGATTATCGCTACCGGTATTGCTATGCGTATTTTAATAACCGTATGCTGATTCACTTACAGCAGCCATTATAATCGATGAATAGAAAATCCAATATACTATCTGGATTACAACACCGACACCTATAGTAATGAATGTAAGGATCTTTGCTTTCTTTGCAGCATCCAATGCCTCATACTGTGCTCCGCTCATCCAAAGATCATTGACCTTCGAAGCGTAGACTATTGCAATGATACCAGTTACAAGTCCGATGATACTTCCGCATCCACAGAATATGGTTGCCAAGATAGCCCACAAAAGAAAATTGTCCGGTTTGCGGAGATTATTCTGCTCTGAACCGGCAACTGTTTGCTGATTGTTAGAGTATTCTTCCATAATATCAATTTAAAGCTGTTAATAAATCATATATGACTACAAAATAACAGAACATCATTGACATTTGCAAATTAAAGTAATCAAAAAACGGACAATTAATTTCGAATACATCCAAAAATAGTCCATTAATGTACAAATGAGTCATTAAAATGTATTTTTGTTCAGCAAATCAAAATAATAAAATTAAATTTGCATGTTAGCTCATGATTTTTCTAAAAATATAAAACTATAAACAACACATAAAAATGGCATTTACAAGAATCAGTGCAGCAGAAGCCGCTTCAATGATTTGCAACGGCGACAACATCGGTCTGAGCGGATTTACGCCGGCCGGTACACCTAAAGCAGTTACTGCAGAATTGGCAAAAAAAGCGACCGAAGAACATGAAAACGGACGTCCTTTCAGAGTTGGAATCTTCACAGGTGCATCGACAGGACAATCTTGCGACGGCGTGCTCTCGGCGGCAAATGCTATATGCTACCGTGCTCCTTACACAACAAACTCTGAATTCAGAAAACATGTCAATGCAGGAGAAATTGCATACAACGACATCCATCTGAGCCAGATGGCACAGGAGCTGAGATACGGTTTCATGGGAGACGTTGACTGGGCAATCATCGAGTGCTGTGCAATTGAAGAAGACGGAAAAGCCTATCTTACAGCAGCAGGAGGTATTGCTCCAACAGTAGCCCGCTTGGCAAAGAAAGGTGTTTTCATCGAGCTCAACGCTTTCCACAGCGCCAAATCAATAGGCATACATGATGTCTACGAACCGCTCGACCCTCCTTACCGCAAGCCGATAATGATAGAGAAGCCTTCCGACAGAGTTGGTACAACATACGTTCAGATTGACCCTAAGAAAATCGTCGGAGTGATAGAATGCAACATTCCGGACGAGGCAAGAGCATTCAAGGATGCAGACCCTGTAACAGACAAGATCGGACAGAACGTTGCAGACTTCCTCATGTCCGACATGAAGAGGGGCATAATTCCGGAAACATTCCTGCCTCTGCAGAGCGGTGTAGGTTCAACTGCAAATGCCATACTCGGTGCGCTCGGAAGCAATCCTAACGTTCCTGCATTCAACATCTATACAGAAGTGCTTCAGGACGCAGTTGTAAAACTTATGCGCGAGGGAAGAGTGAAGACTGCCAGCACATGCTCGCTCACAGTGACAAACGACGTGCTCAAGGGCATCTACGAAGACATTGACTTCTTCAAGGACAAGCTCGTCATCAGACCTTCTGAAATATCCAACAGTCCTGAAATAATCCGCCGACTCGGACTTATCGCTATAAACACAGCCATAGAGGTGGACATCTACGGAAATGCAAACTCAACACAGATCTGCGGTACAAAGATGATGAACGGTATCGGCGGTTCCGGCGACTTCGAAAGAAACGCATTCATATCCATCTTCACATGCTCGTCTGTAGCCAAGGGCGGTTTCATCAGCTCCATCGTTCCGTTCTGCAGCCACATTGACCATACAGAGCACGACGTGAACATCATCGTAACTGAACAGGGTATTGCAGACCTCAGAGGCAAATCACCTAGAGAGCGTGCAGAGGCAATTATTGAAAATTGTGCCCACCCTGACTACAAGCAGCTTCTTTGGGACTATCTCAAGATAGCAGACAAGGGTCAGACATGCCACAAGATGTCGGCAGCTTTCGCAATGCACGATACATTCCTGCACGAAGGCGACATGAGACTGACAGATTACAGCAAATATGTCAAATAAGACATAAACATCTATACAACAAGAAAATGGACCGCAGAGCATCATTCAGCTTTGCGGTCCATTTCTTTTTATCACAACAAAAGGCCATGCCTCTCAGGCACAGCCTTTTACTTTCAACAGTCATAACATATTACGGTTTCATTTTATTTGCCTGAACCGGAATCGCCACCACCGCCGCTCTTGACATCGTCGTTGTTTATACTTCTATTGGTACGTTTAACCTGCGATTCCAGTTTGCCGAATCTCCAGTTCACACTGACACCCCAGCTCAACTGATAAATCCTGCTCTTGCTCGAATTCTTAAACGTTTCGGCATCGATGGTATTGCTGTAAGTCCTATACTTGTTGAAGATGTTTCTTGCATACAGCGTGACAGTGAGCCTCTTGTCCTTAAGAAACGACTTGTTGACATTTATTCCGTAATAGTAGTAACCGGCTCCACGTCCCTGCAATGATATGTAAGGAGAACCTGCTCCACCGTAGAAACTCAGATTTACATCCCAAGGCAATGTCTGCTGAATATTTCCGTTTATGCCTCCGGTAAAACCGTAGTTGTGCGCATCAAGCTGCTTACTTCTGTTATCCACATACGCACCGTTCGCATTCAGAGAAAAACGTGTCTTTTTCCATGGATTCCAGTTCATCCACAGATAAAGGTTCAACTCCTGACTCTTGCCTACGTTGCCGTACGTACTGTTCATTATACCGTCCTCTATAAAAGAATACGCTTCAATTCCGTTGTCGGCAAAACGGTAGTTCAAAGAAGCATTCATGCTGAATTTCGAAGCGAAGGTATTGAACGTCAGGTTCATATTATGCGACTTCTCCGTGTCCAGATCAGGATTTCCGTAAGATACAGATGTCGGATTGCTCGTGTCTCTGAACGGATTGAGATACCAGATGTCAGGTCTGTTTATACGCATATTGTATCCCAGCTTCAGCGAAGACGACTGTCCGAGAGAGTAAGAAAGCACCAAGGAAGGAACCAAGTCGTCAAATCCGGCATCGTAATCCCTCTCCGGATGGAGCTCATACTCTATGTCCATAAACGTATGCTCAAAACGTACTCCGGCCTTAGCACCGAAATCGTTCCACTTGAGCTGATAATCGGCATAGGCGGCCAGAATGTCCTGACGACGACCGTATTTTGTCGACATGTCCATATCCTGAACGAGCTCACCTGCCCCATTGTCCTTATAGTATTTTCCGTCGCTCTGGTTCATGCGGTAAATATACTTCACTCCTGCATCCACATAATGCATATCGCTTATAGGGTCGACATAGTCCAGCTGTACGGTATGTTCTTCAGTATGTGCGTCATTATCGTAATACTGCCCCTTGAGGTCAAAAGGCACATCAACGACATCGACATATTCAGTCTCACTGCTGCTGTTGTTCGGATTGTAATCGAATTTGTACGACAATGTCAGGAACCGCCCTTTTCTCTTGAACGAATGCTGATAATCGGCACTTGCCGTCAATCCCGTGTATGATCCGTCGGCATCCGTATTCATTCCGTAAGAGTAGACAGGCATCATGCTTCTCGAAAACATTTGTTCAAGAGCTGTACTCCTGTTGCTGTATCCGCTGCTGTAGAAGTTGGTGGAGAAAGTGACAAGATTCAGAGTGTCTATTTCATAACTTCCCTGCACGTAGCCGTACTGAAATGTACCATCATACTTTTGTCTTCTTTCTGAATCCAGATAAGCATTTTCATCGGAAGTATAATCCTCACGCCTTCCAGACGAATAACTTTCGGGTGAAACATGCTTGTTTATGCCATAACTTCCTGCCAGCATGAACTTGCCGAGCTGAACAGTACCGTAACCGTAGCCTCCAAAGCCGTTGTTTCCGGCCGACGTACCCAAAGTGGCAGTATATCCGGACATACGGCCTCCGACAGTGACGATGTTGAGTATTCCGCCTATTCCTTCGGCATCATACTTTGCACCAGGTTCCGTTATAACCTCAATTTCCTTGACGGAATTTGCAGGAAGACTTTTAAGAACTTCCTTCGGATTTGTGCTCATCATCGCGTTAGGCTTGCCGTTCACATATATCTTGAAACTGCTCGACCCTTTCACCTTTATGTTGTCCTCTCCGTCCACGGTAACCATAGGCACCTTGCGGAGCATATCCATCGTGGTACTTGTTTTCGAGTCAGGATCGTTCTCTATGCTGTACGTAATCTTGTCGGGATCAGACTTGACGAGCGGTTTTTGAACAACAATCTCCACACCCTTGAGCAGTTCGCTCTCCTCTCTGGTATACAAAACACCAAGATCGGCAATGCTGTCCGTGTCACTAAGATAAAACTCGCGCTTTATGGGTTTCTTGCCGACAGACGAAATCAAGATGCGGTAACGGCCTATCGAATCTATCTTCTCCGAAAATCGTCCCTCAGCATCTGTAACTGCCAATTTCACTGCATGAAGCGTATCGCCGCTCCTTTCAATACGTATGGTTGCGTATGGTTCACATTCGTCCAGCAACGAATCTCTCAATTCGCCCCTGACGTAATATCCACTAGATTGTGAACACACCGACAACGGAATCATCTGAAACAAAATAGATAACGCAGCAACGTTTTTCATAATAATAGAAAAGTAACTCTTTTATGGTTCTAAATACTCGAATCAAAGGTTGTTCAGTGTCCTATCCGGATAGGACACCGCAAATTTGTAACACATCTGCCTCATTTGCAATACCGGCAGTACACTTTAACTTTTCGTTAACAGTACAGTATCCCTTCATTCCTGTTTCATGTACAGCCAGAAAACGTATTCTTCACGCCTCTGGATGAATATCTGCAGGCGCCCGCAGAAAAAATTACGAGCGCGCAGAAATTTTATCTCGAGGGCTCACAAATGAAATTGCGAGGGCTCACAAAATGATTCGCAAGCCTCCGGAAATCGCTACAATGATATAAGGGCAAAACAAAAAGCGCAGAAAAACGGGAAACACCGTATTCATGCGCTGTTCTGTATAGGCATAATGTCTTCATGGCGTTGCGGAAAATACAGCACAGTCTGCTCGGCAAAACCGTATGCAAATGACCGTCAATGCGTCAGAATATGGCATATCTTATCCTGAACACTCCTGCCTACAGAACCTCGCAGAACACCGTTGCAGATTACGGTGAAAGCCATCAGATGGCCATTCGAGGCATTGCAATATCCAGACAGGGAGCTCACGCCCTCCAACGTTCCCGTCTTGGCCGAAATACTGCCTTTGGAATTGCCGTGCTTCATTCTGTTGGACAAGGTTCCGTCCATACCCGATACAGGCAACGAAGGATAAAGGTATTTATAAATTCTGTCGCGATTCCTGTATGCATAGCGCAACAATGCTGTTTCTACACATGCCGTAGTGTAATTATACAGAGAAACACCACTTCCATCGGCAACCTTGCATAACGACGAAGAACCGCCGGCCTTGTTGATGACCGACTCAATACGGTCGATGGCCTCATCATGCGAAACCCACTTGCGGCCGCTGGCACGCGATGCAAGCAGATAGAACATCGATTCGGCATACAGATTGTCGCTCTCCTTCATCATCTTGACAAGAATCTGCTCTACTGTACGCGAACATCTGTATACGCGCTTCACATTCTCCGACGGCAATTCCTTTAAGCCGTAGACAACGGATGAAGAGTCGGCAGAGAATGTAATGCCTTCAGTCTTAAGGAAATCGGTCAGTGTACAGAGGAAATAAAGCTCCGGACGATACACACTGATAGTCTTTGAGTTGCCTCGCTTCATGTTTCCTGAAGCGGTTATGATGTTTCCGTTGCTTACCCAGTTTCTTGTTGCCTTGAATTTTCCTCCACCGCCGGTACGGTCCTGAAGTTCAACAAACGAAGTGGAAGGCTCAAGCATCGGTTTGTTTTCAGGTCCTGCGGAAACAGTCACGCATCCGCGATTGAGAACCAACGGCGTCAGATAAGGTTCGCTCTCAGAAGGAGCATCGTCCCAGCACCATCCTTGTCCCCATATCAAGGTGTCCTTCATGCTCACGTCGCCGTAAACCTTGCCGTTTATGCGTTTTATGCCTTCATTGCTTATTGCACGCGCCAAACGTCTCAAATCGCCAGAATTGAATGCAGGGTCGAAACCTCCGACAACATAAACATCACCGTTGAGCACACCGTTTTCCACCTTGCCAGAGATGTATGCCGAAGTGACATATTCGCAATCGGCACCCAAATAATCCAGTGCTGCGACAGCAGTAATCAGTTTCTGCGTTGAAGCAGGACGCATGATCTTATTGCCGTTGTAGTCAAAGAAAAGCGAATCGGCAGTAAGATCGTAAATACATATTCCGGTATAGAAATTCGAAGTTTCAAGTTCTTCACTGGTGAAATCATGCAGTTTTGTATGCACCTTTTCGTTCCATTCAGACGAATCGTCTTCAATCTCTTCTTCGTCCGAAGCAACGTCAGCTATTGACGAAACCTGAACGTCTTCATCTGAATATTTCGGATTACCATATACGCAAACGGCAGACTGCAGCAGTGCAGACATGACCAATATATTGATTTTTTTCATTGTGTATCAAAATTTTAAAGCAACAAAACATTCTGGCACATACTACCAGCATAACTATTCATTTTCAGATTGGAGAAACCTGCAGAGAATCTACTTATCCATATTTCTTTCCCTGCATTTCTCGATGCATTTCACAAAGCCTTCTTCGTTGACAGGCATCACTGCTACGGCACCTCCGCCCTTGACATGGATAAGAAGGTATTTCGACATGGTACGGCCGAAGACTCTGAAACGGTTTATCCGTTCGATGCTTTCGATATCCTGCAGGTTTATTTCGACAGTTTTCGAGAATCGCCCGCGCTTTATGACCAGCATGCCCGATGCTTTCACCGTATATGCAGTCTTCACCATCATTTCTATGACGACCACCATAAACAGCAGTGCCACAGCCATCAAGATGCCGTTCTTGCACCACATGAAATATACTGCGGCAACAGTGACCGCTGCAAGCAGAAATATACTGCTCAATCGTATTCTTGCTTGAAAAACTCTATCCATACTATGATTTTTATGCGCAAGTTACAAAAAATAAGAATTTATGTCACCAAAAATAACACCAGCAACAGGATTTTGCTAATTTTGCACTATCTAATAGGCCTATATATGACAAAAAAGTTCGATTTTCTCATTATCGGTTCAGGAGTTGCCGGAATGAGCTACGCCCTTAAAGTTGCAAGGGCAAACAAAGGCAAAATAGCCATAATATGTAAAACTACACTCGAAGAGGCCAACACTGCTAAAGCACAAGGCGGTATAGCATCTGTTACAAACCTGGCTGTAGATGACTTCGACAAGCATATCGAAGACACTATGATAGCCGGAGACTACATCAGCGACAGAGAGGCTGTAGAACAAGTTGTGCGCAATGCTCCGGCCCAAATCAAGGAACTGGTGAACTGGGGAGTTAATTTCGACAAGAACGAGAAAGGTGAGTTCGACCTGCACCGTGAAGGCGGACATTCGGAATTCCGAATACTCCATCATGCCGATGACACAGGTGCAGAAATCCAAAGAGGCCTGATGGAAGCCGTCAGAAACAATCCAAACATTGAAATTCTTGAAAACCACTTCGCTGTTGAAATAATAACACAGCATCATCTCGGTGTGCGCGTGACACGCCGTACACCGGACATAGAGTGCTATGGAGCATACGTCCTCAACCCTGAAACAGGCAAAATCGACACATACCTGTCAAAAGTCACACTCATGGCCACAGGCGGTACCGGTGCCGTATATGCAACGACAACCAATCCTAACATTGCAACAGGCGACGGCATAGCAATGGTATACCGAGCTAAGGGAAAAGTGAAGGACATGGAGTTCGTGCAGTTCCACCCGACAGCCCTTTATCATCCGGGAGAAACCCATCCTGCATATCTGATAACAGAGGCAATGAGAGGATACGGCGGAATTCTCCGTCTGCCAAACGGCGAAGAATTCATGCAGAAATACGACGAAAGGCTCAGTCTGGCACCGAGAGACATTGTTGCCAGAGCTATAGACAAGGAAATGAAGATACACGGACTCGACCATGTTTGCCTTGACGTCACCCATAAGAATCCAGAAGAAACGAAGCATCATTTCCCGAATATTTATGCAAAATGCCTCAGCATAGGCATAGACATCACTAAGGAATACATACCTGTAGTACCGTGCGCCCACTACATGTGCGGCGGTATAAAGGTCGATCTCGACGGACAGTCAAGCATCAAGCGCCTTTACGCCGTGGGAGAATGCTCATGCACAGGCCTCCACGGAGGAAACCGATTGGCATCCAACTCACTGATAGAGGCTGTAGTATATGCCGATGCGGCCGCACGCCACAGCCTGAGCGTAATAGACAACTACGAATTCAACGAGAAAGTGCCTGAATGGAACGATGAGGGCACAATGACCAACGAGGAAAAAGTCCTTATTGCTCAGGACGTAAAGGAGGTAAATCAGGTTATGAGTACATACGTAGGCATCGTAAGAAGCGACCTTCGTCTGCACCGTGCATGGGAAAGACTTGACCTGCTTTACGAAGAGACAGAAGACTTGTTCAAGCGCGTAAAGCCGACAAAAGAGATTTGCGAACTCAGAAACATGATAAACGTAGGTTACCTGATTACACGTCAGGCTCTCGAACGCAAGGAAAGCCGAGGCCTCCACTATACGGTAGACTACGAAAAGCATGCTTATGACAAGATCAAGAAGAGTTACAAATAAATCAGCTCACACAGAAAGCTGACCGATATTGCACTTGCGTGGGGAATCTGCAAAACCCGCGCAAGTGCTTAATTGTTTATCAACAAACAGACACAAAATATCCATTTTTTTAAATCATTATCATTTATGAGAATCAGAAAAATCTTATTCGCAGCCGCCATCATGCTCTCTGCTGTGGCTTCTGCACAGGGTCCTGGCATGAATGAGATTCCGTTCGATCCAAACGTAAGAAAGGGAACATTGCCTAACGGACTCACCTACTACATCCGACATAACGAATGGCCGGAAGACAGAGCAGATTTCTACATCGCTCAGAAAGTAGGTTCAATCCTGGAAGACCAGAACCAGCTCGGACTGGCACACTTCCTCGAGCACATGTGCTTCAACGGAACAAAGAATTTTCCAGGCGACAAACTGAAAGTTTATCTGGAAAGCATAGGAGTGAAATTCGGAGAAAACCTCAATGCAAGCACCGGATTCGACGAGACAATATACAACGTAAACAATGTACCTGTCAACACACCTGGAGCTATAGACTCATGTCTGCTCATTCTTCATGACTGGAGCCATGACCTCCTGCTTGAAAACAAGGAAATAGACAAAGAGCGCGGTGTGATCAACGAAGAGTGGCGTATGCGCCGCAGTGCAATGATGCGTATGTATGAAGCCATCATTCCAGAAGTATATGCAGGAAGCAAATATGCTCAGGGAATGCCTATCGGTACGATGGACGTTGTCATGAACTTCAAGTATGATGCTCTCCGCGACTACTACCACAAGTGGTATCGTCCGGATCTTCAGGGAGTAATCATCGTGGGTGACGTAAACGTTGACTCTGTAGAACAGAAGATAAAGACCCTCTTCGCAGATATCAAGATGCCTGAGAATCCGGCTGAACGTATCTACTATCCTGTACCTGACAACAAGGAACCTATCGTCACTATTGCCAAGGACAAGGAACAGCAGAACACGATGATATACATGTTCAACAAGCACGAGATATATCCAGACTCCTTGAAGTCCAATCCTGCATACTATATGCTCGAATATGCCAAGTCTGCAATGGCCAACATGTTCGCAAGCCGTTTTGCAGAACTGACACAGCAGGAGAACCCTCCATTCCTCGGAGCTTCCGTATACGACGGCACATTCCTCTTCTCAAAGACAAAGGGTGCGCTCAACTGCATCACTGCATGCAAGGACAACAACTACACGGATGCTCTTAAGGCTATGTACCGCGAGGTTCTTCGCGCTGCACGCTACGGATTCACCGTTACAGAAATGGAACGATTCAAGCAGGACTACAAGTCTATGCTCGACAATGCATACGCTCAGAAAGACAAGGTTCAAAACAACAACTACGTTCAGGAATGTGTAAGCAACTTCACTGACAACGAACCTATGCCTGGCATCGAATGGGAATACGAGAACATGAAACAGCTTGCAGACATGCTCCCTGTACAGATGATCAACGAGATGGTCAAGTCGCTCGTTACAGATTCCAACTTGGTTGTAAATGTATTCTGCCCGGACAAGGAAGGCATCGTATGCCCTACAAAGGACGAAATCCTCTCAATCATCGAAAGCGTGAAGGCTGAAAAGATTGAGCCTTACAAGGAAGAAGTTTCAAATGAGCCTCTGGTAAGCAACCTTCCTGCACCAGGAAAGGTGAAGAAGATTGCCGACGGTGCATTCGGAACAAAAGTCCTCACACTTTCCAACGGCATCAAGATACACATCAAGCAGACAGACTACAAGCCTAACACCATCAGCATGGAAGCACGCAGCTGGGGAGGAACATCGCTCTATCCTGACAACGATTACATAAACAGCGGAAATGCCGACATGATAAGCATAGGCGGATGGGGCAACTTCAGCGCCATAGACCTGCAGAAGAAACTTGCCGGAATCACAGCATCAAGCAATCCTTTCATCAGAGACGAGTTTGAAGGTATCTCAGGAGGATGTACCACTAAGGATTTCGAAACACTCCTTCAGCTGGTATATCTCAACTTCACAGCTCCACGCAAGGACCAGAGTGCATACAACTCTACCATCTCGCGCGTGAAAGCTTCGCTCCAGAACCAGGATCTCGATCCTAGAACAGCACTTCAGGATACAATCGCAAAGGTTGTATACAACAACGATGTACGCTCACTCCGCGTAAAAGCAGAAGACGTAGACAAGATGAACTACGATCGCATGCTCCAGATCTACAAGGAGCGTTTTGCTGATGCAGACGACTTTGAGTTCTTCTTCGTCGGTGATATCAACATAGACAGCGTAAAGCCTCTCTTCGAAAAATATCTTGCAGTACTCCCGACTATCAAGGGCAGCGAGAAATACAACAAGACTAGCCACGTAATGAGCAAGGGCGTACTCAAGAACGTATTCGAGAAGGAGCAGGAAACTCCATCAGCTCTCATACAGTTTGTTTACCATGCACCTATGAAGGACAACATGCAGAACAGTGTAAAACTGGATATGCTCAAGCAGATAATGCAGATGGTATTCACACAGACTGTAAGAGAAGATGAAGGCGGTGCATACTCTGTAGGTGTAACAGCAGGAATAAGAAACTTCCCTGAAGAAATCGGTACATTCGGCATCATACTGCCTACAGCACCTGCCAAGCGCGAGGCCATGACAAAAGTTGTATACAACAATGTTGCAGACATGGTCAACAACGGTCCGAAGGAGGAAGATCTCCAGAAGGTTAAGGAGTATATGCTGAGAAGCTATGCTGAGAATGTCAAGAACAACGACTACTGGATGAACATCCTGATTAGCAGTGTAAGATACAACATCGACAACTACACAGGCTATGAAAATTTTGTCAAGAGCGTAACTTGTGATGACATTCAGAAGATGGCAAAAACTGTATTCGACAGCGGCAACCGCATCGAAGTTGGTATGACAAGCCCGGCCGACAAATAAATCCGGTCATAAACTCATAAAATAAAAATCCGCAGGAATGGAAACCAAAAGTCCAATCCTGCGGATTTTTCTATAACAATATCTAAGCACTTTCTGATATAGAACAGCATCAATCCGACGATTGATACAATCATATAATAAGCATTCCGTGTTCGCGCACACGATTTCTCAGTTCTTTAGCCTTACAATCGGTCACTTTATCCATCAAATTCCAAAAGCTGGGCCCGTGGTTCATCTCAACTGTATGACACAATTCATGCTTTATCACATAGTCTATAAGTTCCGAAGGCAAGGCCATAAGATATAAGGAGAGAGCAATATTTCGACCAGCTGAACAACTGCCCCATCTTGTACGGCTTGAACGTATAGATACGGCATTATAAGTGAACCCATATTTGTTTGCTATGGCATCCAGTCTTTGCGGAAGGAATCGTTTCGCATGCCTACGCATAATCTCGACAACAGCCTTGCGCAACATCTCCTGTACAGCCGTATAATCTGTTCCTTGGGGACATATCAGCACACTTTCATGTCCCTTGGTATTGACATAAAAACCATTTCTGCTTCCTTCTGCCAACTTCAAGGAAAAGACGTCTGTTTCGATGCAGAAACTCCTGTCAATCATCACTGTACGTTTCTTCATCATCTGCTGTTTGTCAAATAATCCGTCGCGATACTTCTCTAATATGTCCCTTACATACGAAACATCATACGACAACGGCACAGTTATTCTGACGCCATCTGCAACCGGACGCAATATGATTCGTCTGGCTCTCCTGTTGCCACATATTTCTATACGCCCGAGCTGTTCATCCTGCCAAACCTGATTCATGTAAAAATAGTTTGAAATCCGAATGCAAACATACAAAGAATATACAACATCTCACACCTCAAAACCAAACTTGAAAAAGATATATGAACACTACAGAACACATACCTTTCGAACCCACTTTGAAGCCTCCGACAAAGGCCTTGTTGACATATATCAATAAAAATGTTTTTTTTACACTTATTGTTTGAATAGTCATTGTGGAAACGCACACAGTTCATAACTTTGCAGTGTCAAAAAACAACACAGACATAACAAATATATACATCTGCACACGCAGTTATTGATTAACTAATTGACGAAAATAAAAAGTTCTCATGAAGCTGGCGACAGTGTTGAAGTATTGATTTATTAGGTGAAAAGATTACAATTAGGATTTGAAATACATAAAATTTGCAGTGATGCAAAACATCTCAATAGGTATAATTAAGGTAAAAGGATATTTAGGTTAGAAACAAAAAATGAAAGTTAAGAAATAATAGTTAAGCATTGTGGTTCCTGAAGAAAAATCAGGAACTTTTATTTTTATATACCTACCACATCTTAAACTCATTAGCGATTCCCAACACTATACTGTCTGTCAGAGAATTCTTCCATCTAGGTTAGAAATTTCACTTTTCCATACGTTCACAAAAGAGAACATGGCTACCATTGCATACATGCATTCTTATTGCTTTCTTAAAAGCAGTATGACATCAGCAGACGTTTATTTTATCTGCCCAGCCTGCGATTTGTTAAAGAAGGCAAAATAAAAAGCACGATAAACCTACAAATCCGCTTAAGCTTGAACTAAAAATCGTACATTAGCAAGATAAAACACACAATCCATGGACAACCACAAAATTCTATACTTATGAAAAAACATATCCCTTTAACCATCGCATCATTCATGCTCTCAGCAAGCATTTTTGCACAAAACACCCAGATGGACAATTTCATAGACAATCTGATGTCCAAGATGACTCTAAAGGAAAAGATAGGCCAGCTCAATCTGCCTGTTACAGGAAACATTACCACAGGGCAGGCGAAGAGCAGCAAAGTGGCAGAAAAGATTTCCAAGGGTGAAGTCGGAGGTCTGTTCAATCTCAAAGGTGCAGAACAAATCCGCGAAATGCAGAAGATAGCAGTAGAAGACAGTCGTTTGGGTATACCGCTCATATTCGGCATGGACGTCATACACGGCTACGAAACCGTTTTCCCAATACCGCTGGCTCTCTCCTGCTCATGGGACATGGAGGCAATAGAACGTTCCGCATCCATAGCAGCAGAAGAAGCAAGTGCTGACGGCATCTGCTGGACTTTCAGTCCTATGGTCGACATCTGTCGTGATGCCCGCTGGGGACGAATTGCCGAAGGCAGCGGCGAAGACCCTTACCTTGGGTCAGAAATAGCCAAAGCAATGGTTAGAGGATATCAAGGCACCGAATATGACGACAAACACATTATGTCATGCGTAAAACACTTCGGACTGTACGGAGCATCCGAGGCCGGCCGCGACTACAACACAGTAGACATGAGCCGTGTACGCATGTACAACGAATACTTTCCACCATACAAGGCTGCAGTGGAAGCTGGAGCAGGCAGTGTGATGAGTTCCTTCAACGAGGTAGACGGCATTCCGGCAACCGGCAACCGCTGGCTTATGACCGACGTTCTAAGGAATCAATGGGGATTCGACGGGTTCGTAGTTACCGATTATACGTCCATACTCGAAATGACCACACACGGCATCGGCAATCTTGCCACATCTTCGGCAATGGCCATAAAAGCCGGCATCGACATGGATATGGTATCAGACGGATTTATAGGAACACTGGAAAAATCGCTCTCGGAGGGAAAAGTAAACATTGAAGAAATCAATACAGCCTGCCGACGCATACTAGAAGCCAAATACAAGCTCGGACTCTTTGACGACCCTTACAGATATTGCGATCTGAAGAATCCTGACTCGCACATTTACACAGAAGAGAACCGCAAAGTGGCAAAGGGAATAGCTGCCGAAACCTTTGTACTTCTCAAGAACGACAACAACCTTCTTCCCCTCCAGCGTAAGGGCAAGATTGCACTCATAGGCCCACTTGCCGACACACGTACCAACATGACTGGCACATGGAGCGTGGCAGCCACACCGGAACGCTACAGTACACTTCTTGAAGCTATGCGCAGAAACGTCGGCAACAAAGCAGAAATACTTTATGCTCCAGGATGCAACCTCATGTACAGCGAGAAATATCAGAAAGACGCGACATGGGGAGGCAAGGAGATTCCACGCGTGAATGATTCCCTGGCCATGGCCGAAGCGCTCGACATAGCTTCCAAAGCCGATGTCATTGTTGCAGCCATGGGCGAAGCGGCCGAAATGTCGGGCGAGTCGAGCAGTCGCGCATATCTAGAACTACCCGACGCACAGAGAGACCTTCTGGAAGCACTGGCAAAAACGGGAAAACCTATTGTACTGCTCAATTTCTCAGGACGTCCGACAATACTCAAATGGGAAAAAGCCAACATAGAAGCCATACTCAACGTGTGGTTTGGAGGAAGCGAAGCGGCCGACGCCATCAGCGAAGTCGTGTTCGGCAACATGAGTCCTAGCGGAAAACTCACAACTACCTTCCCGCAGGCCGAAGGTCAACTGCCTATGTATTACAACCATAAGAACACCGGACGTCCGGCAACTCCAGGAAGAGGCTACCAGAAATACCGCAGCAACTACTTCGAAGTGACAAACGACCCGGTATACCCATTCGGATACGGCCTCAACTACACCACATTCTCATACAGCGGATTCAAGTTGAGTGCCAACAAGATGGACATAAACAACGGACGAGTTACCGCAACCATAACAGTGAAAAACACAGGTGAACGCGATGGCGATGAAATAGTTCAGCTCTACATACGCGACATGGCCGGAAGCATAACACGTCCGGTAAAGGAACTGAAAGGCTTCAAACGCATACATCTGAAGAAAGGCGAAAGCAGAGAAGTAAGTTTCGAAATCACTCCCGACATGCTGAAATTCTACAACTACAATCTCGATTATGTCTGCGAACCTGGTGAATTCCAGATAATGGCAGGAAGCAACAGCGAAGATACCTCGAAAGCTATGCTCACTGTAGAATGAACGCTATGACGGAACATCAACATGCATTATCAACAACCAACAATTCTAACATACAATCATTATGAAGAAACTTATCTTATCGGCATTCATGCTAGGCATTTCCGTTCTTGCCGGTGCACAGAATGCAGGCGACATCAAGTTGCCTGAACCAAACACGGACAGAGGTACAAACGTGATGAAGGCGCTGAAGGACAGAAAGTCCGACAGAACTAGCAACGGAAAGGAGCTCAGCCTCAACGATCTTTCCGACCTGGTGTGGGCCGCAAACGGTGTGAACCGACCTGCCGACGGCAAACGTACAGCCCCTTCAGCACTCAACAAACAGGATATCGATGTATACGTCATCACGGCAAAGGGTGCATACAAATACATCGCAGCGAAGCACACACTGCAGCTTGTGGCTGAAGGCGACCACCGCAATGCTGTTGCAGGCGGACAAGACTTTGTAAACAAGTTCCCTGTATCGCTTGTCATGGTATCTGATCTATCCAAATTCGGCGGCAGCAGCGACAGAGCTAAACTCACCGGAGCCATCGATGCAGGCATCGTTTCGCAGAACGTCTGCATATTCTGCTCGTCAGTAGGATTGAAGACCGTTCCTCGCATGAGCATGAACAACGAAGAACTTACGAAGATTCTCAAGCTCAATGAGAATCAGCTTCCATTGATGAACAATCCTGTAGGATACTGATTAAAAACAAAAAGATATGAAAAGAAACATCATCTGCCTGATACTTGCCATCGCATTCATCCCGATGAGCATATCGGCAAAGAAGAAAGAAATGACCGACCGCGAAGTTTGGGTCGACATCATGTACAAGATGGCCGAGCCGGTTCTCAAGAACATGGCCGAAGGTACACTGCAGAAGAACATGGAGCTGGAGCTCAGTCCTACATGGGACGGACGCAACCAGAAAGTGGCATACATGGAATGCTTCGGACGCCTCATGGCCGGCCTGGCTCCATGGCTCAACCTTCCTGACGACGACACCAGCGAGGGACAGAAGCGCAAACAGCTCCGTCAGTGGGCACTCAAGGCATACGCCAACGCCGTAGATCCAGAAAGCCCTGACTATCTGGGATGGAAATCAGGAGGCCAGACACTCGTCGATGCGGCATACGTGGTGGAAAGCCTTTACCGCGGATACGACTCACTTTGGGTTCCGCTCGACTCACTCACAAAATCACGCTACATCAAGGAGCTTCAGGGCCTGCACCGCTACGACCCGCCTTACACAAACTGGCATCTTTTCGTAGCAATGGAAGAGTGCTTCCTCATGTATGTCGGGGCTGAGTACGACCAGTACCGCATACACATGGCCATGAACAAGGTGGAAGAATGGTACATAGGCGACGGATGGTATTCCGACGGCCCGTCTTTTGCTTTCGACTACTACAATTCGTATGTCATCCAGCCGATGTACGTGGAATGCCTCGAAATGATTACAGCCAAGAAAGGCAACGACACATGGCTCTGCCGAAAGAAAGGCCCTAGAAACGGAGCAAAGAAACGTCTGGAAGATGCTCTGGAACGCATGCAGAAATACAGTGTCATACTCGAGCGCTTTATTTCGCCTGAAGGCACATATCCGGTATTCGGACGCTCCATTCCTTACCGCATGGCAGTTTTCCAGCCTCTGGCACAACTGGCATGGCGCAAGCAGTTGCCTGAACAGCTCCACAACGGTCAGGTGCGCGCCGCCCTCACTGCTGTAGCAAAGAACATGTTCTACAAGGCCGACAACTTCAACAAAGGCGGGTTCCTCACAATAGGCTTCATGGGCAAACATCCCGACGTGGCCGACGTATACACCAACAACGGAAGTCTCTACATGACCACACTGGCATTCCTGCCTCTGGGATTGCCTGCAGACGACCCGTTCTGGACAGACCCTGCCGAAAAGTGGACAAGCAAGAAGGCTTGGGAAGGCGACGATTTCCCTAAAGACCACAAGTGGGACATCAACCGCGAAATCCTCTACTGGGAATAACGAAGCATACGTAAGGCACCGACATACGGCCACGTGCTCAGCATACTGCGAACAGCCGTCAGACAGGAACACCCACCTGCCTGACGGCTGTTCTGCTTTTGTACCGTACCAGATAGATAAAAAAAATAAACACAGAGGCTCATAAGCGCAGACGCAAGCGCCCGCAAAATAAATTCCGAGGGCTCGCAAAACACATCGTGAGCCCTCGGAATTTATCCCAGAGTTAATCAAAATGTCAGAAATAAGATTCCAATACTCATTCCAGAGTATTTAAAATGTAGTCAAAAAGACATGAAATATACATTTTTTCAAATTCTGTGCAGCCGTTTCGACATAAATTCCTAACTTTGCAGCCGAATTGGTTCTGACACTGCAATTCTGCAGTTCAGATTAAAAGGGAATCGGGTGAGAATCCCGGACAGTCCCGCTGCTGTATAAATCCAAGAATAATCTTGAAAAAAGATCCCCCGCCACTGATATCGTATGACTTTCGCATAATGCGAGCCAAGATAGCAGCCAAGGAGTCAAAGTAGAAAACATGGAACAGACAAACCACTGCTTTACTGCCAAAAGCACTTAGCCTCAAGCGAAATTCTCAGAATATCGGGAAGGCTTCAAGATTAGGAACAAGTCAGAAGACCTGCCATTCGCTGCATGGACGTATCCACTCGTGGGATAGGGAAACGTCCGAAAGACCATATCAGATTATAATATGTTAATGCTGAAACACTGCAAAGGGTTATAAAGCAAGAACGTGCGGCACGAAAGATGCGTTGCGCGTCCTTCCGGCATACGGTGCATATACTGCCGGCAGAGCGGGTCATGACAGCATGAATGCAGGTTACATGGGGCAACATAAAAAAATTGAAAAGACCAATCATATAATAAAAAAACAGATATGATAAACAAAGTTTTGATCGCCAACAGGGGCGAGATAGCAGTGCGCGTAATGCGTTCATGCCGCGAGATGGGCATACGTACAGTAGCCGTATTCTCCGAGGCCGACCGCACATCGCGCCATGTGGCCTATGCCGACGAGGCATACCTTATCGGTCCGGCTACAGCCAAGGAGAGCTACCTGAACATTGAAAAGATTATCGAAACAGCCAAGATGTGCAATGCCGACGCAATACATCCGGGCTACGGTTTCCTTTCAGAAAATGCAGACTTTGCAAGGCGATGCAAGGAAGAGGGCATAATATTCATCGGCCCTGAAGCTGAAACAATGGAGTCCATGGGCGACAAGATCGCTGCGCGCAAGCGCATGATCGCAGCCGGCGTACCGGTGGTTCCTGGAACAGAACAGCCGCTGAAAAGCGCAGAAGAGGCAAAGAGAATATGCAACGAAATCGGCTACCCTGTGATGCTCAAGGCTTCGATGGGAGGCGGTGGAAAGGGAATGCGTCTGATACACTGCGAGGACGAAGTGGAAGAAGCATTCAACACAGCACGTTCGGAATCGATGTCTTCATTCGGCGACGACACCGTATACCTCGAGAAATTTGTTGAAGAACCTCATCATATAGAATTCCAGATACTTGGCGACAACCACGGAAACGTGATTCATCTCTACGACCGCGAGTGCTCCGTACAGCGCCGCAACCAGAAGATTGTCGAAGAGAGCCCGTCGCCGTTCCTTACTGACGAACTGAGACAGGAAATGGGTGCCAAGGCAGTAGCCGCAGCTAAGGCTGTGAACTATTCAGGAGCCGGCACAATAGAATTCCTCGTAGACAAGAACCGCAACTTCTACTTCCTCGAGATGAACACCCGTCTGCAGGTTGAACACCCTATCACGGAAGAGGTTGTCGGTGTAGACCTCGTGAAGGAACAGCTGAGAATTGCCAACGACGAAGTTCTGCACCTCCACCAGGAGGACATCAGACAGCGCGGCCACGCCATCGAGTGCCGTATCTGCGCCGAGGATACTGAAAACAACTTCATGCCTTCGCCGGGCATCATCAAACAGCTCACCGAACCTAACGGCATCGGCGTGCGCATTGACAGCTATGTATACGAAGGCTACGAGATTCCTATCTACTACGACCCGATGATAGGCAAGCTCATCGTATGGGCAACAACAAGACAGTATGCCATAGAGCGCATGCGAAGAGTGCTCTACGAATACAAGATTGCCGGACTGAAGACAAACCTCGGTTATCTGAAGCGTATCATGCACATCTCCGACTTCGTCAAGGGCGAATACAACACTCTCTTCATCGAGAAGAACTCCCGCATGCTGCTCCGCAACAACGGACAGAACGAGGAGCTGGAGAACGTAGCCATGGTAGCAGCATATATCGACTACATCATGAACCTCGAGGAGAATCAGAGCGGAAACTCTTCTGACGCTAGACCTATCAGCCGCTGGCGCGAATTCGGACTTCAGAAGGGTGTACTGAGAATATGATGTGAAACATAGAATAAACTTGTACGACAATGGAAATACATATAGGCGAAAGAACTGCCGAGGTGGAACTCGTCAGCAAAGACGGCAACAAGGTCGAAGTGATGATCGACGGCAAGCCATTCAATGTGGACATCGTAACAGCTGAAAACGGAAGCTGCTCAATCCTGCACAACGGCAACTCGTTCAACGCAGAGGTTCTGCACGACGAATGCGGCAAGGGATACGACGTAAACATCCTTTCACGTTCATTCCACATCGACATCGTGGACACTCAGGCCAAGTATCTGCGCATGAAGAAAGGCGGCGACGAGGCTCAGGGCGACAAGATAGAAGCACCGATGCCGGGAAAGGTTGTCAAGGTATGCGTGAAGGCAGGCGACAAGCTCAAGGCCGGAGACATCGCCGTGGTTCTCGAAGCCATGAAGATGCAGAGCAACTACAAGGTTACTTCAGACTGCACGGTGAAGGAAGTGCTTGTGAACGAAGGAGATTCTGTTGAAGCCAATCAGGTAATGGTCAAACTCGACGTCGAAAACAAAGAGTAATAAATAAGAAATCATGGAAAGAGAAAAAATATATGAACAGTTCGAGGAGATGGACAAAAGAGCATCTCTCGGCGGAGGTGTAGAGAAGATTGAGAAGCAGCATGCATCTGGACGCATGACAGCCAGAGAACGCATCAATATGCTGCTCGACAAAGGTACATTCTGCGAGCTCGACAAGTTCGTGACACACAGATGCAACGACTTCGGCATGGACAAGAAGCAGATTGCCGGAGACGGAATGGTGACTGGATACGGAAAGATAGACGGACGTCTGGTGTTCGTTTACGCATACGACTTCACAGCACACGGAGGTTCGCTCAGCGAAACCAACGCGGCAAAGATCGTTAAGGTTCAGCAGCTGTCGCTCAAGACCGGTGCTCCAATCATCGCACTCAACGACTCTGGCGGTGCACGCATACAGGAAGGCGTGAACAGTCTTGCCGGATACGCATCCATATTCTACAACAACACTATGGCATCGGGCGTTGTGCCTCAGATTTCAGCCATTCTCGGTCCATGTGCCGGAGGTGCATGCTACTCTCCTGCCCTGACAGACTTCATCTTCATGGTAAAGGAGAACAGCCACATGTTCATCACTGGTCCGGACGTTGTCAAGACTGTGACAAACGAAGAGGTCGGAAAGGAAGAACTCGGAGGTGCCGCTACACACAGTTCCAAGAGCGGTGTGGCACACTTCATGTGCTCAAATGAAGAGGAAACACTCATGAGTATCAGAGAGCTGCTCAGCTTCCTGCCGTCTAACAACATGGAGGATGCTCCTGTTGCTCCTTGCTCAGACGATGTCAACAGACTGACTGAGAGCCTCCAGACTGTAATACCAGAGGATCCGAACCAGCCTTACGACATAAAGGACATTGTTGAACCGGTTCTCGACAACCAGTACTTCTTCGAGGTGATGCCTCACTTCGCAAAGAACATCGTTGTGGGCTTCGGACGTCTGAACGGACGCTCTGTAGGTATCGTTGCCAACCAGCCTGCATTCCTTGCCGGAGTACTCGACATCGATGCTTCCGACAAGGCAGCAAGATTCATCAGATTCTGCGACTGCTTCAACATTCCAATCATAACATTTGAGGATGTGCCAGGATTCCTCCCTGGAACAAATCAGGAGCACAACGGCATCATACGCCACGGTGCAAAGATTGTATATGCATATGCAGAGGCTACTGTACCAAAGATCACACTCATCACACGCAAGGCTTACGGCGGTGCATACATCGTTATGGCCAGCAAGCCTACAGGTGCCGACATCAATCTGGCTTACCCTCAGGCAGAAATCGCCGTTATGGGAGCTGAAGGTGCAGTAAACATTCTCTACAGAAAGGCTTCGGCCGAAGAGAAGTCTGCCATCATCAAGGAGTACGAGGAGAAATTCTCCAACCCTTACAGAGCTTCAGAGCGCGGTCTGATAGACGAGGTCATCATGCCTCGCGACACAAGACACAAGCTCATTCAGGCTCTCGAGATGGCAAGCAACAAGAATCAGAGCAATCCGCCTAAGAAACACGGCAACATGCCGCTCTAAGCATACAGATGCAGAGGATGTGCACTTAACATAGATTAAAATCCGGCTGAATGATTTTATTGAGAAAATAGTTTGGAAATTAATTATTTAAGGCATATCTTTGCAACGGATTGAGATACAAGGAAGGGTTCTGGCATAAGAAAATGCCAGAATTCTTTTTATTTTTATGTGAACCTTAAAACATACTTGTCTGAAGGGCAATGGTACTTGAACACGGCAAAAAATGAAAAAAACTGCTTAACCAGACACCGGACACAATTTAAGGCGCACAATTATTAACAACAATAAACACAACAGAATCAGGAGGTAGAACTATGGCTTACATGTCACAGGAAGGCTATGATAAATTAAAGGCCGAAATCAAACATCTGGAAGAGGTTGAACGACCTGAAGTTATACGTCAGATTGCAGAAGCCCGCGAAAAGGGAGATTTGTCGGAAAATGCCGAATACGATGCAGCCAAGGAAGCTCAGGGAAAGCTGGAAGCAAAGATCAACCAGCTTAAGCTGACACTCATGGACGCAAAGATTCTGGATTCGTCGAAAATCAAGACCGACGCCGTTCAGATACTTTCAAAAGTGGAAATGAAGAATGTAAAGACCGGAGCAACAATGACTTATACACTTGTCAGCGAAAGCGAAGCAAACCTTCGCGAGAACAAGATTTCAGTGAAGACTCCTATAGCTCAGGGTCTGCTCGGCAAAAAGGTGGGCGACATCGTGTCGATACGCATTCCTCAGGGTACAATTGAACTTGAGATCGTAAACATCTCTGTAGGATAAGAAAAACTTAATATCAAAGGAGGAACAAGCATGGCAACAATATTTTCAAAAATTGCAGCCGGAGAAATTCCAAGCTACAAGTGTGCCGAGAACGAGGAATTCTACGCATTTCTCGACATCAACCCGATAGTAAAGGGACATACACTCTGCATACCTAGACGCGAAGTGGACTACATCTTCGATATGGAAGATGACGAAATAGCACGCTTCCAGGTATTTGCAAAAAAGGTGGCAACAGCCATCAAAAAGGCATTCCCGTGCATAAAAGTAGGCGAAGCCGTGCTGGGACTCGAAGTGCCTCATGCACACATCCACCTTATTCCTATGCAAAGCGAAAAGGACATGATATTCAGCAACCCTAAACTGAAGCTGACAGACGAGGAATTCAAGGCTGCAGCTGACGCCATCTATGCTGAATTCAAGAAACTTTAAGCAAAGAACATACAACATATTGTAAACGCGAAGTCCGCAGGCGGTTATCCGTCCTGCGGACTTTCGTTTACATACGTCTGCACTCCATAAAAATATAATAAGCAAAATGCCGTTTGTTCACCTATTTATTGTATTTTTGCCAAAACACAACATTTAAGATGCATTATCTCGACAAATTCAAATACTGTCCCGTATGCGGGTCAGACCACTTCTGTATAAACGATTTCAAATCAAAGAAATGTGCCGACTGCGGTTTCATCTACTATTTCAACCCCAGCGCGGCTGTAGTGGCAATAATAGTGAACGAGCGCAATGAAATTCTGGTATGCACCAGAGCTTTCGAACCGGCAAAAGGTACGCTTGACCTTCCAGGCGGATTTGCCGACTGCGGAGAAACCATAGAAGAAAGTCTGAGGCGCGAAGTGAAGGAGGAAACAGGACTGGAACTTGAAGACAACTTCAGATATGCATTCTCGGAACCGAACACTTATCTGTATTCGGGATTTACGGTACACACGCTGGATTCGTTCTTCGTATGCAGCGTAGACTCTTCGAAGGTCAAGCCTGTCGCCCACGATGACGTGGCCTCATGCAAATGGGTAAAGATTGAAGACATCAAGCTCGAAATGTTCGGATTGGATTCCGTACGAAATGGGATAAAAAGATTTTTGGAAACAACAAGAAACTAGAATAAATGAAAGCCAAGAAATTCATAACCGTTTTGATGTTGGGTGCAGTGCCAGCAGGCATCTGCGCACAGCAGTCAGTTCCACAGGCAGGATGTCCGGAGAAATATCACGAAGGACGCCAGCTGTGCATTGAAGGCCATTATTATGCGGCAAGTCTGTCGCTGACAGAATATCTGAAATGCGGAAGTACAAGATATGCAGAAGATGCAGAGGCGTTGAAACTGATTTGCAACTATTATCTCAATACTTCTGGAACTGCTGAAGCAATAGAGAAATATCTCAAGACACATAAGGAAACACCGCATGCAGACAGATTGAAGCTTATGATGGCAAACCTTATGGTCAGAAACGGGCATAACAATGAGGCTCTATCAATATACAGCAAAGCCGACATGGGCAACCTGAGCGAAGATGAAAAGGCTGATGCATGTCTTTATGAGGCCATAGCTTGGATTGAAACAGGCAACGCTTCAAGAGCAAAGGCTCTGCTTTCTGTTTTGGCAAACTCAAAGAAGCATGAGCTTGACTATATGTACTATAGTTCGTATGTTGACTATGTGGAAGGTCAGTACAGCAAGGCTCTGCCAGGATTCATTGCTACGGCAGAAACACATGACTTCAGACGCAAGTCGCCGGTATACACAGCCGACTGTTATCTGCAACTCGGCAGACTCGACAATGCACTAGAAACAATCAAGGAGTACAACAGTATATACGGAAGAACAGAACTGAGCGTAGAGGCAAAGAGAATCGAAGGTGAAGCTCTTTACGGAAAAGGACGCTTCTACGAAGCAATAAATGTTCTTACGGAATATACTTCTGAAGCAGATTCGCCTAAGCGTACATCGCTCTACAAGCTGGGAATGAGCTACTTCAACACGCAGGCTTACGGCAAGGCTGTGGAGAATCTGGTGAGAAGCACTTCAACGGCTCAAGACGAGATGGCTCAGAATGCGTATCTGCATGCTGGTATATGCTACATAAAACTGCTCAACACCAAACAGGCAAGGATGGCTTTCCAGCAGGCTTCAGAAATGACATTCAACCGCAACGTACAGGAAGAAGCTCTCTATAACTATGCACTGTGCGTACATCAGAACAATGTTTCCGGGTTCGGAGAATCAGTTAAGGTTTTCGAAAGATTCTTGAATGAATTCCCTAACTCTCAGTACAGCGGCAAAGTTTCAAAATGCCTGACAGAGGTATATTTCACAACCAAGAACTATGACGCAGCACTGGAATCTATCAACAAGATAAAATCTCCTGGACGAGAAATCATGACGGCAAAGCAGAAGGTGCTGTACAATCTTGGCGTACAGTCTTTTACTAATGCTGATTTCGCAAAAGCCTCCGACTATATGGCACAGTCCATCAAGCTCGGGAAATACGACCCGCAGACTTGTGCAGAAGCCTATTACTGGAAAGGCGAGTCGGAGTACAGAATGGAAAACTACAAGGCATCATCAGCCGACCTGCAGAGATTTGTATCTTCAACCCAGAAGAAACAGAAAAATTTCGTCAACGCATTCTACAGTCTTGGTTATACGCAATTCAAGCAGAAGAATTCTTCCGCAGCGCTCCCTTACTTCCAAAGATTTATATCGGAGTCTGGAAAACTTGATCCGAACGACCAGACAGCTGTTGCCATGCGTGCAGATGCCATGAACCGCATAGGCGACTGCCTGTTTACTTCAAGACGTTACGATGAAGCCTACTACTATTATCAGCAGGCAACAAGCATAGATCATGCACTTGGAGACTATTCTATATACCAGCAGGCCATCATCTGCGGTCTTAAAGGCGACTACGCAAAGAAAATCGAGCTGCTCAATGGAATGGTTAGCCAGTATCCATCATCGCAATACAGCGACGAAGCATTGTATGAGCAAGGAAGAGCATATGTTCAGAGTGGAGACCGCACAAAAGCCATGCAGACTTTCAACGAGCTCACGAGCAAGCATTCGCAGAGCGTATGCGCACGCAAGGCCGGAAATGAAATCGGTATGATATTGTTCGAAGACGGAAAGACTGACAAGGCCATCAAGGAATACAGGAAAGTGATTGAAACTTATCCGAATACACCTGAAGCCCAGACTGCATTGTCAAATCTTAAAGACATTTTCACTGACCTCGGAAGGGTAAACGAATATGCTGCAATAGCGGCAAAAGCAGGAAAGGCTTTATCGCCTCAGGAGATGGACGACATGCTGCTCAACACTGCAAACAGAGCAATGGCAAACAAAGACTACAAGCAGGCTCTTCAGTACTACAAGCAGCTTGAACAGCAAAGCACATCCGAAAATTTGCGCTACGCCGCTCTCAAGGGTGAGATGCAAAGCGCTTATCTGGCAAAGGACTATAAGAGCACTATCGAGATAACAACAAAGATGCTCGACAACTCAAAAACGGATCCAAACACAGCCATGGAAGCCAGATTCAACAGAGCCGAGAGCTACATAGCAACAAAACAGACAGAAGAAGCTCTCAACGACTGGAGAATTCTCAGCATGGACACAAGAACCGAATATGGAGCCCAGGCAACTATCAAGCTTGCAGAACATGCCTATAACGCTGGACAGTATAAGGAAGCAGAAGACATGTTGCTGAAATTCATTGACTCGGGAACGCCTCATGCTTATTGGCTCGCTAGAGGTTTCATTCTTCTTTCGGACGTATATGTAAAGACTGACAGAGATATGGAAGCAAAACAGTATCTCCTTTCTCTCAAGAGCAACTATACTGAAAGCAAGGAAATCAACAATATGATTGCAGACAGATTGGCAAAACTGAAATAAGTTTTGATAATCTGCCATAACAATGACCTTTAAAACCAAAGAAAAGATGTCTATCAAAAGCAAACATATATCAGCGGCAATAGCTATAATGGCGGCCGCAAACGTATCGGCACAGATGAACAATGTCATCGAAGTCGAGAACGAATATGCACCTATAGTTGCAGATGCAAACAAGATCAATGTGCTTCCTGATGTTGAAGAAACAAAAGTGAATCCAGGAAACATCGAATATGCAACAACTCCTCAGCCTGTAAGAAAATACATATTCCAGCCTATGTGGGCAGCTCAATCGGATGCAACTGTCAAAGGCGCAAAGAAAGGATTTGCAGAACTGGGATATGGGAACTACAACAATCTGATAGGTCGTGCCGCATACGGCATAGATTTTACAACAGACGATCAGCTCGACATTAATTTCGGCATCAACGGATTCAACGGCACATTCGACAATTTTGATCAAACATCCGAATGGAAACGCAGATTCTATGATACATCTGCCGGTATCAAATACGAACACAGATTCTCGCACACATCATCCTTGATTGTTGACGCCCACTACAGAAACCAGTCCTTCAATTATCAGCCTTACAGCATTGCTTGCGATCCGACGGATAAGCAAGTGAACCGTATGGGTGGAATAAACGTAGGCGTTACACCGTACAACTTCGGTGCTTTCAGCATTGGAGGAGGTTTGGGATTTGAAGCTTTCAGTCAAGCGCACGCTAATTATGCAAGCGACAATTGCGACGAGACAATCATAAAGGCAAAGCTCCTTTTAGGCTATCAGTTGAACGACGACATGTCCATAGACCTCGGCATTGACGTCCACAACGCAGGCTATACAAACGAAGATTTCACTGATTACACATCGTTCAACATCGCTCCGCACTTCAATCTTGAAAAAGAAAAATTCAGTTTGAAGGCAGGATTGCAGATTTACGCAACTTCAGGATTCAGCAGTGACTTCTACATTTCTCCAGATGTAAGTTTCGCCTATATGCCATCCAAGAAGACAAAGTTGTATGTAAAGGCAGAAGGAGGTGCAATATACAACAGCTTCTTGAGATATAACGCTACAACTCCTTACTGGCTCAACTACAATCAGGAAAAGAACCAGTTCGACCAGCTTCGCTCTGCAGTCGGAATAAAGTTCACACCTGCAAAAGGTTTGTATTTCGACATAAACGGAGGTTTCGACATGTCAAAGAACAGAATGGAGCTGTGCTTAAGCAATTGGGCTGGGCCTGTATCGCAAGCGCCACTCTACAATGATATAGTAACCAGCGATGGAAGCCGGTTCCATATCAATGCCGACATCAAATATCGCTACAAGGATATATTTGAACTGAGTTTTGCAAACAGATTGAACTTCTGGAGCACAGAAGGCAATAATTATGCAGAAGAAGTCGTTCTCGGCTGGCGTCCGGTTATAGATTTAGACTGGAATGCATACGTACGTATAGTTGAAGGACTGAGATTCGGACTCTCCTATCAGTGCCAGTCATTCAAGGAATACGATGATGCCTACTACAACCGCCCAACTACGAACAATCTTGGAGCAGAACTTTCATACACATTCCCATTCAATCTGACAATTTTTGTCAAGGGAGACAATCTGCTCAACCAGGATTACGATCACTACATGTACTACAAAGCTGAAGGCATAAATTTCATAGGCGGCGCAGCAATAACATTCTGAAAGAAGAACACTTGACAAGATGAAGCATACTTCAAGAAAACGCATGACAGCATTACTGCCGGTATCTTTTGCGATGCTGGCAATAATGCTGTTCAGCATTATACCGCATCATCACCACAAACAGATTGTATGCACTATCATTGAAGAATGCATCCATCACAGCAAAAGCGACCAGCACAACCAAAACCACGACAACCATTCCGACAACGAATCGACGTGTATTTCAAGCCTGAAATATATAAAGGCCTCATCGGCTGAAAGAAACAATTCGTTGTCAAACGACATAAAAAACCCTTTATCACAGCCAGGTATAATATTTGAAAACTGCACACTTCTACCTTCACCAGCTTTATCCGGAACGGCATCCGGCCTGCAGAATATATACTTCATATCCGCTCTGCAATCTATTGTAGTTCCGATAAACGGATTGCGTGCACCCCCATTTCTTTCGTAAATAAAAAGTATCCTTATCTTTCCACACACAATCAAACATTCAGCCTGACAAAAACGTACAGGCCGAAACTTTATACTCTCAAAAACAGAATCTCATAGGGAAAGAATAAGGAAAAAGCACAAACTATATTCAATTTTCATACAGCACACAGGATTGCAACCACATTGCACATTCTGTGCGCATAAATTTGCATATACATATCAAAATATACAAAGAAATGAAAGCAAAAGTATTTTTCCTGCTGGCGACAGCTGTACTCTTCGCAACTACGTCGTGCAAACATACACACTCAGAAGACGAACATGGTGCAGAAGAACACGAATCCCACAAACATGAAAATGAAATAATATTCACACAGGCTCAATCCAAGGCATGCGGTTTGAAGACAGAAACTGTAAAACCGTCCACATTCTCCGAGATACTTCACGTAAGCGGACAAATCATGCCGGCTCCAGGCGATGAAGCCACTGTGACAGCCACATCCGACGGAATAGTCAACCTTAACGCCAAACTGGCCGTACCAGGAGCCACAGTAAGCAAAGGTTCAATGATTGCTACCGTATCAGCAAAGAATCTTGCCAGCGGCGACCCTGTAACCAAAGCACGCATAACCTACGAAACTGCAAAGAAAGAATTTGAGCGTGCAGAAAAGCTTGTAAAAGACAAAATAATCTCAGACAAGGAATACGAACTTCTGCGCTCACAATACGAAGAAGCTCTCACAAACTACAAGGCACAGTCGAACAACCACACATCAAGCGGCATCGGCGTACAGTCACCTTTAAGCGGATTCATAAAGAACATACTTGTAGCCGAAGGCGACTACGTGTCCACTGGTCAGGCCATTGCAACCGTATCGCAAAACAGACGCCTTGTACTGCGTGCCGACGTACCTGAGAAAGAAGCAAGCAAACGCCACGACATTGCAGATGCCAACTTCATTCTTTCTTCCGACAGCAAACGCATTTACAATGTAAAAGCACTTAACGGTCGTCTCGTTTCATACGGAAAGAATATCGACGCACAATCATTCTTCATTCCTGTTACATTTGAGATAGACAACACAGAAGACCTCATTCCTGGAGCTTATGCCGACATCTATCTCACAGGCAGACAGCTTACAGACGTCATATCACTGCCTAAAGAAGCCATTACCGAAGAGCAAGGCCTCTATTTCGTATACCTACAGATAGGCAAGGAAGTATTCAAGAAGCAGGAAGTTACCATAGGCAGTACCGACGGAAAAAGAACTGAAATTCTCTCAGGTCTGAAGGCAGGCGACAAAGCTGTTGTCTCCGGTGCATACCAGGTCAAGCTTGCATCACTTTCAGGTGCAATACCAGAAGGTCACTCCCACTCACACTAATCCCCAAATAGTCAGTTTGAACCTCTAAAAACTGGAAAACATGCTAGACAGAATAATAAAATTCTCACTCAACAACCGCCTGATAATACTCATGCTGGCATTGCTTCTCACTCTCGCCGGCACGTATACCATATCGAAAATGGATGTCGATGTATTTCCAGACCTGAATGCACCGACGGTTGCAGTGATGACAGAAGCTCCGGGCATGGCTCCGGAAGAAGTAGAACGAATCGTGAGCTACCCTATAGAGACAGCACTCAACGGTGCAACCGATGTCAGACGCGTACGTTCGTCCTCTACAACAGGATTCTCCGTCGTATGGATTGAATTCGAATGGGGAACCGACATACAGACAGCACGCCAGACGGTATCCGAGAAACTTGCCACCGTCAGCGGAACACTGCCGGCCAACGTTGGACAACCGACCATGGGTCCTCAATCGTCCATCCTCGGTGAAGTCATGATTATAGGACTGACCTCCGACACTACATCACAGCAGTCTCTGCGCACTTTGGCCGACTGGACCCTGCGTCCGCGCCTTCTTGCGGTTCAGGGCGTTGCACAGGTAGCAGTACTCGGAGGCGAAACCAAGGAATACCAGATACAGCTTGACCCTCAAAAGATGAAGCATTACGGTGTTACGCTCAACGATGCCTTGAATGCAACCAGCGGAATGAACGTCAATACATCCGGAGGCATCATAAACGAATACGGCAACGAATACATCGTACGTACAGACCTCTCCACATCCGATGTATACAAAATCGGACGCAACGCAGTCAAGCCAGGTTCTCCATCTTCAGTATGCCTCGACGACATAGCCGACATCACCGTCGGAAACAAACTTCCCAAAACGGGTATGGCTTCAGAAAGAGGCAAATCGGCAGTAATCGTCACTGTAACCAAACAGCCGTCCACAAGTACACTCGAACTGACCGAACGCCTGGAACAATCGCTCTCGGCCATGCAGAAAGAATTGCCGGCAGACGTAAAAATCTCTACCGACATATTCCGTCAGTCGCGATTCATCGAAAGTTCAATATCCAACGTAGAGAAATCGCTCTACGAGGGCGCATTCTTCGTTGTCATCATCCTGTTCCTCTTCCTGATGAACATAAGGACCACCGTCATCTCCCTCATATCCATACCGCTGTCCATAATAACAGCCTTGGTGGCAATACATGCCATGGGACTTACAGTCAACACCATGAGTCTTGGAGGTATAGCCATAGCCATAGGTTCACTGGTCGATGATGCCATTGTCGATGTCGAAAACGTATACAAGCATCTGCGCGAAAACCGTCTACTCCCTAAATCCGAGCAGAAACCGATACTGAAACTCGTGTTCAGCGCATCACGCGAGGTGCGTATGCCGATTCTCAACTCCACACTCATCATCATTGCCAGCTTCATGCCTCTGTTCTTCCTTTCCGGAATGGAAGGCCGCATGCTCATGCCTCTGGGAATAACCTTCATCATATCCCTGTTTGCATCCACACTCGTAGCCCTCACCGTAACACCGGTGATGTGCAGCTATCTGCTCGACAGCAAAGGCAAGGAGAAACCTATAAAGGAAACACCGGTCGTTCTTGCACTCAAGAGTATATACAAGCGCTCACTCGAATGGACCCTCAACCACCGCAAGGCAGTTCTTGGAACCAGCGGAGCCATATTTGTTGCAGCGATTATCATGTTGTGCAATTTCGGCCGAAGCTTCCTGCCACCATTCAACGAAGGTTCGTTCACTATCAACGTCAGCACAATGCCAGGCGTATCGCTTGAAGAATCCGACAAAATCGGACGAATGGCCGAACAGATGCTTCTGTCAGTACCGGAAATCCAGACCGTTGGTCGAAAGACCGGACGTGCCGAACTCGACGAACATGCACTCGGCGTAAACGTTTCGGAGATTGAAGCCCCTTACGTGCTCGACGAGCGAAGCAAGGCAGAAATAGAAGACGAAATACGTGCAAAACTGAAAACGATACCAGGAGTGAACATCGAAATCGGTTCACCTATCACCCACCGCATCGATGCAATGCTCTCCGGAACAAGAGCAAACATTGCCATCAAGCTCTTCGGCACAGACCTCAACCGCATGTACGCCATTGCCGGTCAGATACGCGAATCTGTTGAAGACGTTGAAGGCATAGCCGACCTCAACGTCGAGCAGCAGGTTGAACGTCCACAGCTCAAAATCGTTCCGCGTTACGAGATGCTTGCACGCTACGGCATAAGCATACCGGAGTTTGCCAACTCCGTAAAAGTACTTCTCGGAGGCGAACAGGTTTCGCAGGTATACGAAGGCAACCGCAATTTCGACCTCACCCTCAAAGTGAAAGGTTCGGGCAATCTCACTGCCGACGACGTGAAAAATCTCTACATCGATGCCAACAGTGGCAAGATACCGCTCTCGCATGTAGCTGAAGTCGTTTCATCGACAGGCCCTAACACCATAAGCCGTGAAAACGTAGAGCGCAAGATTGTCGTATCGGCAAACGTATCAGGCAGAGACCTCCGCGGAGCTGTAAACGACATGAAAGCACGAATCGAAGAGAACATAAAGCTTCCTGAAGGCTACCACATCGAATACGGCGGACAATTCGAGAGCGAACAGGTGGCTTCTAATACCATAGCCATCACATCCGTATTCTCCATTCTGGCCATATTCCTGCTTCTTTTCAAGGAGTTCAGAAACCTCGGCCAGTCGCTCACCGTACTTCTCAACCTGCCGCTGGCACTCATTGGAGGTGTGGCCAGCATCTGGCTCTCGGGAGGCACAATGAGCATACCATCCATCATCGGTTTCATTTCGCTCTTCGGAATAGCCACACGAAACGGAATGCTTCTCATCGACAGATACAACAGCCTGCGTTCGTCGGGCCTGCCGCTACATGAGTGTGTCATACATGGTTCTCTCGACCGACTCAACCCTATACTCATGACGGCCCTCACATCCGGACTCGCGCTCATCCCGCTTGCAGTCGGAGGCGAACTGCCTGGCAACGAGATACAGAGCCCTATGGCCAAGGTGATACTCGGAGGTCTGCTCACATCGACATTCCTCAACGGATTCATCATACCAATCATGTACACCCTGCTCAACAGAAAGAGCTGGAACAAAGAATCCATCTAAAGATTACACGAATATGAAAATGAAACGCACAATAATAACGGCCGCCATGTCGGCCATCTGCATCTGCTCGACGGCACAAAGCAACAGCATTGCCGAGATAATGGAGTCCATAGAGCAGAACAACCCGGCACTGAACACCCTGCGCAAGCAGACCGATGCACAGAAGATTGAGAACAAGACAGGCATATATCTTTCAAATCCGGAAGTGGAATATGCATACCTATGGGGCGACCCGTCAAGCGTGGGCAAAAGACACAACATCAACGTAACCCAGACCTTCGACTTCGCCACCATCAGCGGAATGAAAAACCGCATGGCCGACAAGAACAATGAGCTTGCCGACATATCGTTCCTGTCCGGACGCCAGACAATCCTGCTGGAAGCACAGAAACTTTGTCTTGATGTAATCTACTGCAACGCAATGATGCAGGAACTCGGCGAACGTCTGAAACGTTCACAGATTCTTGCCGAGACCGGAAAAAAGAGACTTGAAGAAGGCGATGCCAGCATGATAGAATACAACAAAGTCATGCTCAACCTAGCCACCGTAAAGGGCGAAATGACACGCATGGAGACCGAAAAAGCCTCTGCAATGGACAATCTCAAGAGGCTCAACGGCGGAAAACCCGTAGAACTTACCGACGTTTCCTACGGTGCAGAACAGATTCTGCCCGAAAACTTCGACACCTGGTATGCCGAGACCGAAAGCCGAAACCCGAGCATACAGTATGCCAAACAGCAGATTGAAATAAAGAAGTACGGTGTAAAACTCAGCAAGGCAATGGGACTGCCGTCGCTGTCTGCCGGATACACTTCAGAGTTGACAAAAGACGTGTCGTACCGAGGCATAGCAGTCGGACTGTCCATACCACTATGGGAAAACAAGAAGAAAGTGAAACTGGCACAGGCCGGAGTTGTTGCAGCCGAGGCTCAGAACGAAGAAAACAAAAATACTCTGTACTCACAGATGCTTGAACTCTACAACCGTGCCAAAGGACTGCGCTCAACAGCCGACATCTACAAACAGGCACTAAAGGACAGCAACAGCACCCTGCTTCTTCAGAAAGCTCTCGACGAAGGACAGATTTCACTTCTCGACTACATTCTCGAGGTTGAACTCTACTACAATGCCAAGGACCAGGCATTGAGCGCTGAACGCGACTACAGGAAAACTCTTGCAGAACTGTTTGCTGCAGAGCTATAGCATTCTGCCCCAATACATACGGGTCTGCTTCGAACACAACAATCCGAAGCAGACCCGTATCTTATATCTATGCATCAAAGATAACTATTCAAAGAAAAGCACGCCAAATCAACATTGAAAGCGAAGAGACCACTACGCAGGCCACTCCCAGCTTTCGTTCCTTCGCGCTGTATCTAGACACACGTCCAACTCCGGACTTGACCTTTGCACACGCCACATATATGCCAAGCACAATACCCAAAGGGCACAATCCGCATATACCCAAAATGAAACCTGCGATGAGCAGACCGCGCGCATTCGAACTCTGTTCTATATTTTTTTCGTTTTCTTCCATCATAAACCCTCATTCTTTTACCGCAATGCACATGAACCGATGCATAACGGATGTAAAGATAAATCTTTTGCCCAATCCTACACGCAACAATACAGCAAAGAAATATTTCCTTACAGCTTTATTCCGCATTTCACTACTCCGCAACTAAAATCACAAGCGCCCGCAACAATAATTACGAGGGCTCAGAATATAAATTGCACGCGCTCGCAATAAAAACTCTGAGCCCTCACAGTTATCAAAATCCTTAACCATAATTGAAAAGTAATTCTATCGCCATATCCTGATAATATAGGATTCGATTCGGTTGGAACTAATCAAAACGCTGTTTTCATTTGTCTCTGCGCTCGGCTTTCACTATATTTTGATAATATAGGATGCGCCTCGGCACAGCAAATTCCAAAACATGTTTTTGAATTTGTCTCTGCGCTCGGCTTTCACTATATTTGTAGCAGTAACAAGAAAAACATATATCCATCGAAAACAAAATATCTATGAAAAGGACAATATCTTTCTGTACTGCATGCGCACTGTTCGTCGGCATGTATGCAGGAAATAAGGATTTTACCCTGAAATCGCCTGACGGCAATCTTAAAATAGAGATACATCAAGATGAAGATTCACAGTGGACCATCTCTCTAAACGATTCCGAACATCAGCTTCTCTCCCCATCACTCATTGGATTCAAGGGAGATGACTCGACCATATATCCGTCTGCCAGCTCAACAGTTGACATTTCAGATGTAACAAAACACAGAGATGTGTGGAAGCCAGTATGGGGCAAAAGGGAAAACGTTGCCGATGAATACAACGAAAGAAGAATAAGCTTCAGCGGTGCAGGTCCGGATTTGACTGTAACTGTGAGAGCATACAATGACGGAATGGCCTTCAGATACTCGGTTCCAGAAGATGCATCCGAAGGAATCAAGGCCGAAGAACGTACGGTATTCAATTTTGCAGGCGACTATACGGCTTGGTTCTACAACGGCGAAAACCACAATATCGGTCCAGAAAAACTGTCGGAAAGCAAAGGAAAGAGATTGCCTGTCATGACAATCATGGTCGATGAAAACTGCTATATGGCCGTACACGAAGCCGATCTGCGCAACGGTACACCGATGGAGCTGACGTCTGAACAAGGAGAAACATCATTCAGAATCTCACCAGCAGTGACAGAGCTCACACCAGGCGACATGTCGGCATGGAGAGTCGTAATGTATGGAAAGCACCCGGGCACATTGGTCGACTCGCATATTATAGAATTGCTCAACCCAGAACCGTCAGGTGACTTTTCGTGGGTAAAACCAGGTGTGGCCGTTTGGGACTGGCGTGCCGACGGTGCCGTATGGAACGGATATACCTACCGCATGTCCTACGATTCATGGGTACGTCTGGTGGATTTTGCATCCGAGGAAGGATTCAGCTATCTAGTTCTGGATGCCAACTGGTACGGACCTGAGCATGAGGCCGAGTCAAACCCTCTGACCGGCGACAAGGCTTCAGACGTAAGGCGCATCATACAATATGCAAAAGGCAAAGGTGTCGGCGTATGGCTGTATCTGAACGATGTTGGCGGAAGAAAGTATCCTATAGAAGAAACCCTGAAACAATATTCATCATGGGGTGCGGCCGGAATAAAATACGGATTCATGCGAGGTTCGCAGACCGAGAAGAACAAATGGACGCAGAAAATCACAGCTCTTTGTGCAGAAAACAAATTGCTTGTGGACTTCCACGATGGTCCTGTACATCCTTACGGCCAGATGCGCACATGGCCAAACGCCGTTACACGCGAATACTGCCAGGCACAGCTTGACGGCCATAAGGTTTTCCAACCGTCAACATTCGTAACATCTGTATTCGTAAACATGCTGGCCGGCCCGATAGACATGAACAACGGCATGTTCGACCTGCGCCAGGGCAACACGACACGTACTGACGAAAATAAACCGGTACCTTCGACCCTCGTTTCCGAAGCGGCAAGAACACTGATTGTGTTCTCAGGTGCCACCATCATACCAGACATTCCGGAATACTACCGCAGTCATCCCGAACTGCTGGAGTTCCTTTCAGCCCAGAAAATGCCGTGGAAGGAAAGCTGTACATTGGCCGGTGAGATAGGCCGATACATTGTAATGATGAGACAGACATCCGATGCCTATCTCATTGGTGCCGCAACAGATGAGAATGCCCGCGAAATAGACATACCGCTGGACTTCCTTCCAAAAGGTACATACACCGCAAAAATTACGGAAGACGGCGATGATGCCCACTATCTTCACAACCGCGAAACACTGAAAACGTCGCAAAGAAACGTGACGCGCAAAGACTCGCTCAAAGTGAAGCTTGCACCGGGAGGAGGAGCGTGCATAATACTCAAAAAGAGCAACTGACCGACAGCTCCGGTACGCAACTTTGACGCATAAGAAAGCCAAATCCAAAAAAATCAGAAAAAAAGCAGATTATCACCTTATTATATAGGGAGTAATCTGCTTTTTTTCTACTTTTGCGCCCGAAAATAAGCTACAACCCTAAAAACGATATGCAAAACAACCTCGTTATAGTCGAGTCTCCAGCAAAGGCGAAAACTTTGGAGCAATTCCTAGGCAGTGACTACAAAGTGATGTCCAGCTACGGACATATCCGCGATCTGAAGAAGAAGGAGTTCAGCATAGACATGACCGATCTGTCTCCGAAATACGAGATTCCATCGGACAAGGTGGAACTGGTCAAAGAACTCAAGAAAAAGGCAGAAGAGGCCAAGACCGTGTGGCTCGCATCCGATGAAGACCGCGAGGGAGAAGCCATATCGTGGCACCTGTATGAGGTGCTCGGGCTGAAGCCGGAAAACACCAAACGTATTGTTTTCCACGAAATTACCAAAAACGCAATACTCGAAGCCATCAAGCATCCGCGAAACATCGACCTCAATCTGGTCAATGCACAGCAGGCAAGAAGAATGCTCGACCGAATCGTAGGTTTCAAGCTTTCACCTATACTTTGGAAGAAAGTGAAACCGTCGCTCTCGGCCGGACGAGTGCAGTCTGTGGCTGTAAGACTTATCGTTGAGAGAGAACGCGAAATAGAAAACTTCAAGAGCGAAAGCAGTTATAAGGTGCAGGCCATATTCGACACTGCCGCAGAAGACGGAAGCACAGCTTCGCTCAAAGCCGAACTGAACAACCGATTCAGCACAAAGGAAGAGGCTGAAGCATTCATCGAGAAATGCAAAAACGCATCTTTCACTATATCAGACATTTCCAAACGACCTGTCAGGAAAAGTCCTGCAGCACCGTTCACAACATCTACGCTCCAGCAGGAAGCGGCAAGAAAACTGGGATACACCGTATCGCAGACAATGATGATTGCCCAGAAGCTCTACGAATCGGGAAAAATCACATACATGCGAACCGACTCCGTGAACTTGTCTACACTCTGCCTCGGTGCAAGCCGTGACGAAATCACCAAGATGATGGGTGAGAAATATGTCAAGACACGCCAGTTCCAGACAAAATCGAAAGGTGCTCAGGAAGCTCACGAGGCCATCAGACCTACATATATCAGCAACCATGAAATTGAAGGAACAAGTCAGGAACGACGTCTATATGAGCTGATATGGAAGCGCACATTGGCATCGCAGATGGCTGATGCCGAGCTGGAAAAGACAACAATAACCATCAACATAAGCAATGCTTCACAGACATTCGTTGCATCGGGCGAGGTTGTAGTCTTCGACGGATTCCTGAGAGTCTACCGCGAATCGCATGACGACGAACCCGAGAACGACGAAGAAGCAAAACTGCTGCCACCGGTGAAGAGCGGCGACAAGCTGACATACGAGGAAATAACTGCAACAGAAAGATTCACACAGCATCCTCCTAGATACACAGAAGCCAGCTTGGTAAGAAAACTCGAGGAACTTGGAATCGGCCGTCCTTCAACATACGCTCCTACAATATCAACAATACAGCAGCGCGAATACGTTGAAAAGGGAGACAAAGCAGGAAAAGAAAGAAACTACAACATAATCGTTCTGAAGAACGGAAATGTGAAAGAAGCTGTAAAGACAGAAATTGTGGACAGCGAGAAATCAAAGCTTCTGCCTACAGATATCGGCATGGTTGTCAATGATTTCCTGTACCAGTATTTCCCTGGAATCATGGACTACAACTTTACGGCTAACGTGGAGAAGGAGTTCGATGAAATTGCGGAAGGAGAAAAAGGCTGGAAGGAAGTGCTGCGCACTTTCTACGACCACTTCGAACCAATGGTGGAAGAAACTCTCGCAACAAAATCGGAACATAAGGTTGGCGAACGCGAATTGGGTACAGACCCTGTAAGCGGGAAAACAGTTTTCGTAAAAATCGGACGATTCGGTCCTGTGGCACAGATTGGAACTGCCAGCGACGAAGAGAAACCGAGATTTGCACAGCTGAAGAAGGGCCAGAGCATCGGAAGCATAACTCTCGAGGAAGCTCTCGACCTGTTCAAACTTCCTCGCACACTGGGCGAATTCGAAGGAAAGACTGTAACTGTCGGCGCCGGACGATTCGGACCATACATAAGCCACGACGGCAAATATGTGTCAATACCGAAAGGCGTATCACCTGAAACCATAACACTTGAAGAGGCTTCGGAACTGATAGAAGAAAAGCGCAAGAGCGAAAAGGAGAAACATCTGAAGAAATTCGACGAAGAGCCTGAAATGGAGATACTTAACGGCCGATTCGGTCCATATATCTACTATAAAGGCGCCAATTTCAAGATACCTAAAACTGTTGCCGACCCTAAACAGCTCACTCTCGAACAGTGCATGGACATCATAAAGCAGCAGGCCGAGAAAGGCAGCACCGGAAAGAAAAGAAGCACGGCCAAAAAGACCTCCAAGGCCAAATGAAAGCCGGCACAAATAAAACGTTAATACAAGGAGAATAGAACGTGCGCAGAATAATATTGCTAGGATATATGGGAGCCGGCAAAACCACCATAGGCAAGGTGCTGGCGCAGAAACTCAGTCTGGAGTTCTTCGATCTGGATTGGTACATAGAAGACCGCTTCAGAATGAAGATACCTCAAATATTTGCCGAAAAAGGCGAAGAGGGGTTCCGTGAAATCGAAAGAAAAATGCTCCACGAGGTGGCAGAATTCGAAAATGTCGTAATTTCGTGCGGTGGAGGTACACCATGCTTTTTCGACAACATGGAATACATGAACAGACAGGCAAAAACCATATATCTCAAAGCGGCACCCGAAGTACTTATGCGCCATCTGCAGATGGGCAAGTCGCAACGTCCGCTGATACAGGGCAAATCTCCAGAGGAACTGAAGGTGTTCATAAAAGACTCGCTCGAAAAAAGAGAGCCTTTCTATTCGCAAGCAAAATATACAATGATGATTGACGTTCTGGAAACCAAGGAACGCATATACGAAACGACCGATCAGCTGATTATTCAGCTGAAACTCGATGAAGATCAACTATAAAATTATTTCACCCTAAAAAACCACAAGCTACACAGAAAGATGAGAAAATGGCGTATTGAAGATTCAACCGAGCTTTACAGCATCAACGGTTGGGGAACCAACTACTTCCACATCAACGAGAAAGGTCATGTAGTTGTTACACCTCGCAAGAACGGCATTGAAGTCGACTTGAAAGAGGTTATGGACGAATTGGCTCTGAGAGACGTCTCGGCTCCAGTACTGCTCAGATTTCCTGACATCATTGACAACAGGATTGAAAAGACAGCCATCTGTTTCCAGAAAGCGGCTGAAGAATATGGATATAAAGGTCAGAACTTCATTATATATCCGATAAAAGTCAACCAGATGAGTCCGGTTGTTGAGGAAGTGGTAAGCCACGGCAAGAAGTTCAACCTGGGTCTTGAGGCCGGTTCAAAACCGGAACTGCATGCTGTCATAGCTGTCAATATGGATTCAGACTCCCTTATTGTGTGCAACGGATACAAGGACCAGAGCTACATCGAGCTGGCACTGCTTGCACAGAAGATGGGAAAGAGAATCTTCATCGTAGTAGAAAAATTCAATGAACTGGAAATCATTGAACGTGTTTCGAAAAAACTGAATGTACGTCCAAACATTGGAATACGAATAAAACTGGCTTCATCAGGAAGCGGAAAATGGGAAGAAAGCGGAGGCGACGCAAGCAAGTTCGGACTCACTTCGAGTGAACTGCTCACTGCACTCAACTTCCTTGACAGAAACGGTCTGAAGGACTGCCTCAAGCTCATACATTTCCACATCGGAAGCCAGATTACAAAGATAAGACGCATACAAAGTGCACTCAAGGAAGCGGCACAGTTCTACGTGCAGCTGAGAAAGATGGGCTACGGAGTAGAAATCGTTGACTGCGGAGGCGGACTCGGTGTGGACTACGACGGAACAAGGTCGTCAAACAGCGAAAGCAGTGTGAACTACTCTATTCAGGAGTATGTGAACAACTGTGTATATACTTTCGTTGAAGCTGCAGACAACAACGGCATACCTCAGCCTAACCTGATTACAGAAAGCGGACGCTCGCTCGCGGCACACCATTCTGTACTGATTATGGAAGTGCTCGAAACAGCCGAACTGCCATCAATGCCGGAGGAATTCGAAGCCAGCGAAAACGACCATGAGCTCGTGAAAGACCTTTACGAGATATGGGATAACCTCAATCCGCGCACAATGCTTGAGAACTGGCACGATGCACAGCAGATACGCGAAGAGGCACTGGAATTGTTTGCACACGGTGTGGTAGACCTTAAGACACGTGCCGAGATAGAGCGCATGTACTGGTCGGTAGCAAGAGAAATCAATGCACTTGCAAAGAACATGAAGCATGCACCAGAGGAATTCTGGAAGCTTGACAAACTGCTGGCAGACAAGTACTTCTGCAACTTCTCGCTCTTCCAGTCTCTCCCTGACAGCTGGGCAATTGATCAGCTCTTCCCTATCATGCCTATTCAGAGACTCGACGAGAAACCGGACCGCGCAGCAACACTGCAGGACATAACATGCGACTCGGACGGAAAGATTGCCAACTTCGTAACAGACCAGAACGTGTCGCACATACTTCCGGTACACTCCCTCGCTTCAAATAAGGGACACTACTACCTCGGAGTATTCCTCGTAGGTGCATATCAAGAGATATTGGGCGACATGCACAATCTGTTCGGCGATACTAATGCCGTACACATCTCTGTAAACGACAAGGGATACACTATCGACCAGATAATAGACGGAGAAACTGTAGCTGAGGTTCTTGACTACGTACAGTACGAACCGAAGAAGATGGTACGCTCACTCGAAATATGGGTAAGACAGTCCATACAGGAAGGAAAGATTACGCTTGACGAAGGAAAAGAGTTCTTAAGCACTTACCGTTCAGGCCTGTACGGATATACATATCTGGAATAAAACATTAATACATCCGCATCTCTGACACATACAATGCCGGGATGCGGATGCATATATAAATACAACAATACCACAAAAAGAAGTCTGCATGGAAAAAATAACAATAGTCAAAGTCGGAGGCAAAATCGTTGAGGATGAAGAAAGCCTTAAGCAGCTGCTGACAGACTTTGCAGGCATTGAAGGAAGGAAGGTCCTTGTTCACGGAGGCGGAAGGTCGGCCACACAGATGTCGGCCAAGCTAGGCATAGAAAGCAAAATGGTGAACGGACGCAGAATTACCGACGAGGAAACCTTGAAAGTGGTCACCATGGTGTACGGCGGACTTGTCAACAAAAATATAGTGGCAAAACTGCAAGCAAGGAATGTCAATGCACTGGGACTGACAGGAGCTGACATGAACGTCATACTGTCGCACAAACGCGAAGTTAAAGACATCGACTATGGATTTGTAGGCGACGTGGACAGATGCGACGGCGATATTCTCAACGTTCTAATAGAACAGGGAATTGTGCCGGTGATGGCTCCGCTGACACACGACGGCAACGGCAATATGCTCAACACCAACGCCGATACCATCGCTGCTGAGACAGCCAAGGCGCTGGCTTCGCACTACGACGTAACACTGATATATTGTTTCGAGAAAAAAGGTGTTCTCATGAATGAAAATGACGATGACAGCGTCATTGAACACATAAACGAGAAAGAATACCAGAATCTCGTAAAAGACAATGTCATCAAAGGCGGAATGATACCAAAACTTGAAAATGCATTCTCTGCAATAAATGCAGGGGTACGCAGGGTAATCATAACTCAAGCAACGGCCATTGACGGGAAAAAAGGTACTATAATAGAAAAATAATAAAAAAATTGCGGGCAAGCTGTAACTTATCGTCAGTTTGCCCGTCTTCATTAATAGAGAGATGAAAAAAATCAGTTTCAGAAACGATGTTCTGCCTCTGAAAAACAAACTTTTCAGATTGGCATTGCGCATTACTCTCAATAGAGAAGAAGCTGAAGACATCGTTCAAGACACACTGATTAAAATCTGGACTCAAAAAGACGAATGGGAAAACATCAACTCCTTGGAGTCGTTCAGTCTGACGATTTGCCGCAACATGGCTCTCGACAGAATGGAAAAGAAAGAGAACCAGAATATAGCACTCGATGAAGACATACATGACAGTGCTGACATCTCATACAGTCCGGATGAGGAACTGATCAGAAGCGAAAGATATTCGATTGTAAACAAACTGGTCGGAGAACTTCCGGAGAAACAACGAAGCGTACTGCAGCTGAGAGACGTTGAAGGCAAAAACTACAAAGAAATTGCCGACATAATGCAAATCAGCGAAGCCGACGTGAAAGTCACGCTCTTCAGAGCAAGACAAAAGATTAAAGAACAATTCAATAAGTTTGACAATTATGGACTATAAGTACATCGAACAATTGCTGGAAAATTACTGGAACTGTGAGACCAGCACAGAAGAAGAGCAGATTCTGCGCTCTTTCTTCAGTCAGAAAGATGTGCCTGTCCACCTCCTGAAATATAAGGAGCTTTTCGCTTATGAACAGGCATCTTCAAAGGAAGAACTGGGCGAAGACTTCGATTCCAGAGTTCTGGATATAATAGAAAAGCCAGCTGTAAAGGCTAAAGTTGTTACATTCAGAGAGCGCATAGCACCAATGTTCAAGGCCGCCGCTGTAATAGCCATCATACTTACCATTGGTTCGGCTACTGAATTTGCACTCAACGACAATCACGGCAATGCAGGCAAGCAGAACCTGAACTACAAGGCTTATGAGGAGATTCTTGAGGAGTACGACAATGCTTCTCCTGAAATCAAAGTCAAGAACCTGGACAACAAATCACAGGCCGAAGCTGTTACAGATACAGCAATAATGCGTATTCACAACGGCAATGACAACGTAAAAGGCCACACAAAACAATAGGAACAAATTACTTTAATTATATATAAACAATCAATGCTTAACTAAAACCAGAAAATCAAGCTGTGAAGCTTAATTTATCTCAATTTTCATTTCATAAAACCGAACATTCCCTGCCAGAACAAGGCAGGGAATTGTTTTTTAACAGTATCTCAACACAGACAATATTATTTTCATTTTCCTGCATAACACTTGGGACAAACCGAAAATGGACTTATTTTTGCACATACACTAAAACTAATACTAAAAGCCAGCAACACCAAAACAACAACAATATGAAGAAAATTTTTACATCTATCAAACACACATCTGTGTTTAAACGACTGGCAAGCTTCACCGCTGCGGCTATTCTGATGCCAATGGCTTTATGTGCATCGGAAAAGGACGTATACATTCCTTACAGCATGAGAGGCTCAGATTTCAACAATGAAAACAGCCAATGGTGCTATGCACGCAGCAAGGAATCGGAACACTTTATCATATTTTGGGAAAAAGGATTCGGCAATGACCCTTCTCAGGCATCAGCACCAAGCGGTTCGACAGCAGACTATAAAGTAAATATAGACAATGTACTTGATGTTGCAGACAAAGCCTTTGAAGTCAACGTCGACAAACTGGGCTTCGTGGTGAAAGGCGAGTCGAAAACCGATACATACAAAATGATTATAAGATTGTACTACAGAGAAGACTGGCTGGCAACTGGCTCGGGAGAAGACGACATGATAGGCATCCTGAACCTCAGTCCTTCGGCAGCCCGCGCAGGAGGACATACTGTGGCACACGAGGTTGGCCACTGCTTCCAATACCAGACACACTGCGACATCAACGACCCGCAAAGAGGTTTCAACTACGGTTTTGGGGAAAATGGTGCCGGAGGCAACTGCTGGTGGGAGCAATGTGCTCAATGGCAGGGATTTGAACTGTTTCCTGAGGAGATTTTCACGAACTACAGATTCAGTGAATATCTGAGCAATCACCATAAGAACATAATACATGAGTCACCAAGATACGCAAACTATTTCATCCAGTGGTACTGGACATACAAACACGGTGACGATTTCATCGGACGTATGTGGCGAGAGGCAAAATATCTGGAAGACCCTGTAGATGCATACAAACGCATGAACGGACTTACACAGGAGGAATTCAACGATGACATGCATGAGTGCAACAGCCGACTTGCTACATGGGACATACCTTCAATAAAGGGATACGGGCAGAACTATATGACATCGCGCTCACAATGCAAGATGAATGAATCTGAAAATGAGGGATACTACAAAATCGTTCCTGAAATGTGTCCTGAAAACTACGGATATAACGTCATACAGCTCAACATTCCACAGAATGAAAAGACTGTAAAGGCTTTCTTCAACGGAATTATACCTGATGGAACAACTTACAGGAGAATAAATCCTTTTGATGCTGAATGGAGATACGGTTTTGTGGCTGTAGACTGCAACGGAGAAAGATACTACAGTGATATGGGATCTGCAAAATACAGAAGCGAGAAGGACACACTGGAGTTCACTTGTCCGGAGAATTGCAAATCACTCATGTTGGTAGTTACAGGATGTACAAGAAGACATTGGCACCACGAATGGGACGACAACAACAGCAACGACGAACAATGGCCGTATGAAATAAAACTTGAAAACACAGATCTGCTCGGTAAATACAATAATCCTGACGGAGTTCCGCACAGCACGACAATTACAACAGACGTGTTTACACCTGTACTTCAGGGATATGGATATGTTACCGTACAGCCGGACATATCTGCGGCATGCGATGCCTTCTGCATGTCGATAGATGAAATTGCAGAAAAGCTGAACAACAAGTCTATAAGATTTGCAGCTGTACAACCTAACGGTGCAGTAAACACAAATACTACAGCAAACGGTTTCGGACACTGGTTTGCTAAGAGCGGATACACATGCGGTTACTCTTCAAGCGCGTATATGTTCTCCGAATTGAGAGAACCTGAATCATTGAAGTTCTACATCGGTCAGAACAATCCAAGCAACTGCAAGGTAGGCGATGAAACAACTATCAAGCAGAGATTCACGTATACAAAAGACGGAAAGAGCTACGACATCACGTTCGTATTCAATATTCATCTGACTGATCCTACGGGAATTGAGGATGTAGAAAGCAATGTATCAGAAGAAAGCAAGTTGGTAGCCAGCATAACCGAAAGCATGGTTGCACTCACGCATAAATGCAAGAATATAAGCATATATTCAATCGACGGTAAACTCGTGAAGAAGGCAACAGACACTGACAGGATAGAAACCGGCAATCTGGCTGATGGCATATACATGATACGTGCAGACGGAAACACTGCAAAATTCATGAAAAGATAAACATATCTGCGATATGACAGGTAAACGAAGAGGGATCTGGCTTGACGACAGGTCCCTTTTCATTTAAATATAAAAAAGGCATGATGAAAAACTCCGGATAGATGCATTACGAATCATTTTATTGTAAACTATGACGGAATAATATGAAAATGTCTTATATTTGCAAAGAATATGTTTCAGCAACATATTTGAATTACTCATAAATTTATCACGGATGCCTTCATAGTTCAATGGATAGAACAAATCTCTCCTAAAGATTAGATCCGAGTTCGATTCTCGGTGGAGGTACAAAATAATGCCATCTGCAAACCTGTTGCATAGATGGCATTATTTTTTTGTTCTGTACCCAGACGAAACTGTATCACATAAGCATTTTACCGCGAAAAAAGCACAAAAAAATGGGAAATGCCTGCTCAGCACCCCCACTCTCCTATATGTGTGATCGTATTTTCTTAATATTTCGCTTAATTCAACGCACCGTTGAGTTCAGCTCCTCCCTTAAACTTGACAACCTTCTTAGCCGCAATTGTAATAGGCTGTTTAGTAGCAGGATTAATACCTGTACGCTCTCCTCTCTCTGAAACAGAGAATGTACCGAATCCGACCAAAGCGACCTTATCGCCTGATTTCAAAGCTCCAGATATTGCATCCAGAACACCATCAACAGCCTTCTTTGCATCAGCCTTGCTAAGACCTGATTTTTCGGCTACTGCATTTACAAGTTCAATTTTGTTCATAAATAATTTATTTAGTATGTAACATTAAGTTTTTCACTAGTTTAGAACACAAATATATGTTATAATTCGAAATAGACAAACAAAAAAGCATTAAAAATAAGGATTTAAGCCAAAAAACTAACGTTTTGAGCAACGCCTGCGTGAAAATCTGAAATAAAAAGAGTAATTTTGCATTCATCAAACATAAAAGACAAATTAAATCACATGAACATACCTCCAATAGTAAAGAATCTGCTTCTTATAAACATAGTTGCGTACATTGCAGATATAGCCTTTGAAAACTTCATGGGAATACCGCTCAGCCGTATTTGCGGACTGTACTATTTCGGGACATCAGCATTCAGTCCTTATCAGATCTTTACATACATGTTCATGCACGGTTCATTTACACACCTGTTCTTCAACATGTTCGCTTTGTGGATGTTCGGAAGAATAATGGAACAGGTCTGGGGAGGAAAAAGATTCTTGATGTACTACATTTTCTGCGGTATCGGAGCGGCCATAACACAGGAATTGTTCCAGCTGCTCGGATTCATTTCTCCATACGCAATGACAATTGGTGCATCAGGAGCCGTATACGGAATATTGCTGGCTTTCGGTATGACATTCCCTAACGAAAGACTCTTTATAATACCGATTCCTTTCCCTATAAAGGCAAAATATTTCGTAATGATATATACAATCATAGAACTTTATGAAGGAATGACATCTATGGACGGTGTTGCTCACTTTGCCCATCTAGGCGGTATGCTGTTCGGTTTCATCCTGATAATGATATGGAGAAACAAGAAACGCAGAGGATATTTCAGAGAAGGAGAAAGCTTCTGGACCAGTTCTACATACGACAACTATGAAAGTGACAGCAGCGTGTTCGACAAGCTGAAAGGTGCTTTCAAAGGCAAGAAGAGCAATGAACCAAAGATGACCATCACTTACGGAGAAAAGCAAAAGGACTACGAATACAATGCTAGAAAAAAGGCTGAGAATGAAGAAATTGACAGAATATTGGATAAGGTAAGAAAGAGCGGATACACAAGCCTTACAAACGAAGAAAAAGAAAAATTATTCGACGCCAGCAAGAAATAACGAAATGGCTATCAAAATACGAAAACTACTAATAGGCGGACTTTTAACTCTAAACGCAATAATGGTTATTGCCATGAACTTATGTGCATACAGTTCATGGCTTCATCCACAAAAATATCCGGAGATTTCATATTTCGGACTGATGTTTCCTGCATTTCTTGCAGGAACACTGTTTTTTATGCTTATATGGATATTCATCAGAAAAATCTATATGCTGATTTCAGTTGCAGGAATGCTTCTGTGCGCTGACAGCATAAGAACTTTCTGTCCTATAAATTTTCCAGAAGATGCACCTGAAGGTTCTATAAAGATTCTTTCATACAACGTTCTTCATTTCGGAGACAGAGCACAGGACATTCCGATGGAAGAGAATCCTATATGCAAGTATATTATAAACAGCAATGCTGACATAGTTTGCTTGCAGGAAGCACCGGACAAATCTAAAAATGAGCAGATTAAGGAACTTTTCAGCATGTATCCTTACACAAGCCACGAGACGGTAAACAACACTATTCTTCTCTGCCTATCCAAATATCCTATACTGAAAACAGAACCTATACACTTCCAAAGTTCAACGAATGGAAGCATGAAATACGACATACTCATCGGCAAGGATACCGTAATGGTGCTGAACAACCATCTGGAATCATACAAACTTAATGATGAGGATAAAAAGTCGTACAAGGACATGATAAAAGACCCAGAAAAGAAAAACATCAAATCGGGATACAAGAAACTATCTGAAAAACTGGCTGTTGCTGATTCATTGAGAAGCCTGCAGGCCGATACTCTGCAAGATATAATAGAAAAATGCGGAAGAAAGTACATTATAGCCTGCGGAGATTTCAATGACGCCTCCATATCGTATGTGCACAGAACCATGACAAGAAATCTCAAAGATGCATATACAATGTCCGGCAATGGTCCAGGACTGTCGTACAACAGAAGCGGCATGTACTTCCGAATCGACAACATTTTCATAAGCGACAGCTGGAAACCTTATGGTGCAACAGTGGACAGGTCAATAAAGGAAAGCGACCACTACCCAATATACTGCTATCTGCACAAAAGATAGCGTAATATACTAAGATATCCCCAAAATACAAACAAACGAAACATAATTTATTCAGATGTAAAAAAAATACTATATTTGCAAACTTGAAATAAAACATAGAAAAACAAACAAAATTAAATCATAGTAAAATGCGTAACAAAGGATTTGTAAAATTTTTGGCAATTGCGCTAACACTTACATGCTTATTTTACATTTCGTTCTCTGTCGCTACGAAGTATGTAGAGGACAAAGCGGCTAAGATGAGCAAGGAAGATGCGGAATTGTATCTGGACTCGTTGAATACGACTCCGTTCTATTTGGGCAACTACACTCTCAAGGAATGTAGGGAAATGGCCATAGGTCTCGGACTTGACCTTAAAGGTGGTATGAACGTAATTCTGGAAGTATCTGTTCCAGACGTTATCAAGACATTGGCTGACCACAAGACAGACCCTGCATTCGTTCAGGCTGTAAAAGATGCTGAAGCTGAAGTGAACAAAAGCCAGGACGACTTCATCACATTGTTCGTTAAGGCCTACCACAAGCATGCTCCAGAAAGCAGACTTGCAGAAATATTTGCAACTCAGCAGCTTAAAGGCAAAGTAACAACTCAGAGCAGCGACGCAGAAGTTGAAAAGGCTCTTCGCGAAGAAGTAAAAGCAGCTATCGACAACTCATTCAACGTATTGCGTACACGTATAGACCGCTTCGGTGTCGTTCAGCCAAATATCCAGAACCTCGAAGGCGAGATGGGAAGAATCATGGTTGAGCTCCCAGGTATCAAAGAACCAGAACGAGTTCGTAAACTTCTCCAGGGATCTGCAAACCTCGAATTCTGGGAGACTTACGATACACAGGATGTTCTGCCATATCTCAACACATTGAACAGCCGTCTGCGCGATAATGCAAAAAGCACAACAACTGCAAGCACTGATACAACTGCTGTTGACACAACTGCAAATGCCATGATGGCAAACAACCAGAATGCCAACGACTCTGCAAAGGCTTCCAGCTCAGATCTCGCATCAAAGATCAATGCACAGGCTGCAACTTCAGAAACAAAGACTGCAAAGTCAACAGAATTGACAGACGAACAGAAGGCAGAAAACCCTCTCTTCTCTATTCTTCAGCCAATTCAGGGAAATGCAGGATGCCTCGTAGGTTATGCTCTTGCAAGAGATACTGCTGAAATCAATGCAATACTCGCTTCGAAGCTTGCAAAAGACGTTCTTCCTGGCGACATGAGCCTCAAATGGGGTGTTAAAGCCACAGACAAGAGCGGAAAAGTTGTAGAACTCTACGCCATCAAGATGACAGGCAAGAACGGAAGAGCTCCACTTGAAGGTGACGTTGTTGTTGAAGCAAAAGACGAATATGACAACTTCGGACGTCCTTGCGTAAGCATGAGAATGAACACCGACGGTGCACGCAAATGGGCTGCTATGACAGAAGCCAATGTAGGCCATGCAATAGCAATCGTGCTTGACGGATTCGTATACAGCGCACCTAACGTAGACAATAAGATCGACGGCGGTGTATCACAGATAAGAGGCAACTTCACTGCCAACGATACAAAGGACCTTGCAAACGTGCTCCAGTCTGGTAAGATGCCGGCTCCTGCCCACATCGTACAGGAAGACATCGTAGGTCCTTCACTCGGTCAGGAATCAATCAACAAGGGTATCACATCATTCGTAGTAGCATTCATCGTGCTGATGTTCTACATGTGCATCATGTACGGATTCAAGCCGGGAATGATTGCCAACGGTGCCCTCATTCTGAACTTCTTCTTCACAATCGGAATATTGACATCACTGCAGGCCGCACTTACAATGTCAGGTATCGCCGGTATGGTGCTCTCGCTCGGTATGGCTGTCGATGCCAACGTGCTTATATACGAGCGTGCCAAGGAAGAGCTTAAGGCAGGCAAGAACATGAAGAATGCAGTATCTTTGGGATACAGCAATGCATTCTCTGCAATCTTCGACTCAAACCTCACATCAGTAATCACAGGTGTTATCTTGTTCAACTTCGGAACAGGTCCTATCAGAGGTTTCGCAACAACATTGATTATCGGTATTGCATGTTCATTCTTCACAGCCGTATGGTTGACAAGACTTGTTTACGAACACTACCTCAACAAAGACAAGTGGACAAATCTTACATTTACAACTAAGATCTCACGCAACTTCATGCAGAACACACACTTCAAGTTCATGAGCTCTTACAAGAAATCGTTCACAATCTTTGGCATTGCACTCGTTGCTACAGTAGCTTCACTTGCAATTAGAGGTCTCAGCCAGTCTATCGACTTCACAGGTGGACGTAACTTCGTTGTTCAGTTCGACAAGGAAGTTCAGCCTGAACAGGTACGTTCATTGCTCGAAAACAAGATGCAGGATGCAAATGTCCATGTAATAGCACTCGGAACAAGCAACCGTACAGTTCGTATCACAACCAACTACAGAATAGAAGAGAACGGCAATGAGGTTGATTCTGAAATAGAGTCAATAATCTACACAGCACTCTACAACGGAAATCTTCTTGACAAGAGCGTTACTCACGAAGTATTCATCGACCGCGACAACAGAGCTGGAGGTTCAATCATAAGCTCACAGAAGGTAGGTCCTTCAATTGCAAAAGACATCACATACTCGGCTATATGGTCAGTTGTCCTTGCATTGATCGCAATCTTCCTCTACATCCTGCTCCGTTTCCGCAACGTTGCATATTCAGTAGGTTCTGTAGTAGCATTGACTCTTGATACATTGCTCATCATCGGTGTATATTCATTGTGCCACGGCTGGATAGGATTCTCTCTTGAAATAGACCAGACATTCATCGGAGCCATACTGACAGCTATCGGTTACTCTATCAACGACAAGGTGGTTATCTTCGACCGAATCAGAGAGAACTTCAAGCTCTATCCAAATAGAGACTATCAGAAGCTCTTCAATGATTCACTCAACACCACATTGGCACGTACATTGAATACATCACTGTCAACATTGATAGTATTGCTCTGTATATTCATCCTTGGCGGTGACAGCATCAGAAGCTTCTCATTCGCAATGATTCTCGGTGTATGTATAGGAACGCTCTCATCAATATTCATTGCAGCTCCTACAGCATACCTTGTTATGGGAAAACGCATAAAGGAAACAGATGCTGAATCAAACAACTAAAACAGTTCAGAAGTATTTCTGAAACCATAATTATAGAAAAGTGCAGCCTAAAGCATATAAAGCTTTACGGTTGCACTTTTTTCGTACTACAGATACCAAACTTCTCATCACGATAGGCTAATACATTGAAATAATCAAAGCACAGGCAACAATTATACCGAACTGTAATCACAAAATCTTATATTTGCATATCAAGAAACAAATGCCATGCAAAAAATCATAATACTATCAATTCTTTTCCTGCTTCATAATTCTATAGCATTTTCACAATATTCGTTCAAAACAATAGATATGTCCAACGGCCTTGCCGAGAATACGGTGAGAAGCATCTCGCAGGATGAGCACGGTTTTATGTGGATAGCGACACAAAACGGTTTGTGTCGTTATGATGGTATGCAATTCTATACATTCCGACACGACAGCAACGACACTACATCCATAAAAGAAAACAACATAAATTCCATCTTCACCGAAAAAGATGGAATATGGATAGGTACAATAGAAGATTTGGAATATTACACATACAAGGACAACAAATTCTCCAGATGCAGCATTATCAATAAGGACGGAAGTACTATCCCCTTCACTCGAAACATAAAATCCATAATATCCGCAGAGGGGGAAATATATGTACTCGACCGTAGAGGTCAGTTATACAAACAGTATAAAGAAACCACATTCAGACATATAAATACTCACGGCTTATATATCTATTCATTCTGCATTCTCAATAAAGGACAAATACTTCTCCACTCCACCAAAGGTCTATACAGCTTCGACTGCAAAACAGAGCTGATCAAGGAAGAACTGCATGAGACAGCAACAAAAACAGGAGAAACCATCTACTATTCGAAAAATATGAATACAATCTATATCGGATATGAGATGGGATCACCATCATCTACATATAAGATCGAAAACAAGAAGATTAAGCGTTCCGATGCCTATGCTCCGGCAAGTTTGTATTCGGTTATAGACTACGACGACGGCATTGTATTCGGAACAAACGGCAACGGAATAATACATCAATCAAGAAGCGGACAGATAACACAATACACATACAGCAACAGTACTATATGTGCAGACGCCATTATGACCTTGTTTGCAGACTCCGATCAGAATCTCTGGGTTGGAAGCTACAGATACGGCATAAGTCTCCATTCCGGACACACCAATATGTTCCGCTCGCTCACAACCACAAAAGGACAAATAACCGGAAGAATTGTCACTGCCATTGCTTCAGACAGCGACTGCATGTATATAGGTCTTGACGGAGGAGGTCTCAACATCATCAACAAGCACAGTGGCAGAATAGAGTCATTGAACACATCCAACAGCAACATTTTGGGCGACAACGTGCTCAGCATCATCGATGACGGCGAGTATGTATGGACAAGCATCTACAACAAAGGACTATGCAGATACTCCAAAAAGGACAAGACATTCAAGAATTTTCCAATTGATTCTTCAAACCAGATTTGGGACATCACAGACGATTCTGAGGGCAATATATGGCTTTCAGGACGATATATTTACATCTTCAACAAACAATCTGGGAAGTACAAGAAGCTCAACACCATTGGGAACATCTGGAGTTCAAACATCATATTCTATAAGAATTCCATTTGGATCAGTACAACAGAAGACGGATTGTACTGTCTGGACAGAAAAACAAAAAAGATAAAGGCACACTACACCGAGAATTCCAAAACGAACAGTATTCCGAGCAACCACATCGGCTATATCTACATTGATTCCAAAGGACAAATGTGGCTCTCGCCGTACAATCTTGGTCTATACAGATTCGACACCAAGACAGGTAAATCAGAGCATATAGGCAAATCATCGGGTTTTACAGCAAGTAACACAACAGCCATCGTAGAAACACCTTCAGGAGATTTGTGGATAGGCAGCGACAACGGTATATATCACTACAACCGAAAATCAGATTCATTCATCAGATTCGGCAAAGAAGACAACCTTCCGTCAACAATGATCAATCACGATGCCTGCAGCTATTACAATGATACCATATCATTCGGCACAACAAACGGACTGATATATTTCAACAGCCACGACATCAAATACAGAACAAAACCATATCAGGTTTCTTTTACAGATGTCACAATACTGAACAACGGCAGACACATAAATACAAATAATCTCGATGCAGAAAACGGCATCAAGCTTGCCTACAACCATAACTTCATCACCATAAACTTCTCTGTTCCGGAATACTCCTCCCCAGGCAAGCTGAACTTTGCCTGCAAGATGGAAGGATTCGACAATACGTGGAGAAGCATTGGCGAAGACAGACATGTAACGTACACAAACATGCCTCATGGCGAATACACATTCCGCATCCGCATACTCGGTGCAGACGGTCAGTGGAAAGAATCGTCATCTGTAATGCACATAACCATTACTCCCCCTTGGTGGTTGTCACCATGGGCCATCTGCCTGTGGTGTATTCTTTTCATCGCAATACTCTATGTAACATACAAGGTATACCGCTATCAGGCCTTGATGAAGATACGCGCCAGAAAGGAAGAAATGGAAATGGACATGCTCAAACGCGACCATGAAATGAAACTGCGCTTCTACACCAACATAAGCCACGAATTCAGAACCCCTCTGACTCTCATAATAACTCCGCTGGAAGTACTTCTGAAAGAAGAAAAAGATAAGGTTCTCTCGCAGAAGTTAAGTCAGATTTATCGAAATGCCAAGAATCTGCTCACCCTCGTCAATCAGCTTCTTGACTTCCGCAAACTCGAAATGCACGGCGAAAAGCTCAATCTCAGTTACGGTGACATTTCCGAGTTTATGGAAAACACCGTACAGGCTTTCATACCGAATGCCCAGAACGGTTCAAAGGAATTGTCTGTAGATATACGGGCAAAGCATCTGTACACTTCGTTCGACAGAGATAAGATATGCAAGATTCTCAACAACCTTCTCTCAAACGCACTCAAATTCACAAAAGAAGGAGACAGCATAACCGCCAGCCTTGAGAAGACAGTCTTCAAGGAGCAGGATTGCATGCTGATAAAAGTTTCAGACACGGGTGTCGGAATACCGCAGGAGAAGATAAAGAACATATTTGACCGTTTCTATCAGGTCAACGACAACTCTTCTTACAACACAGGAAGCGGAATAGGCCTGCACATTGTCAAAGAATATGTCAGCCTCCATAAAGGACACATCGAAGTCACCAGTGAAAACGGTAAAGGCACAACATTCTCCATCTACATTCCTATCATCAAAGCCGACAGCCATAACATGCCGGCAAAGGAGAATACTGTTGAGAACAAGCCTGAAACAGGAGAAATATCTGTTTCCGAGTCGCAGGAAACAGGCATGAAGAAGATTCTTGTAGTAGAAGATAACCAAGAATTCCGCTCATTCATGACCGAACAGCTCAGCAAGGATTTCAATGTCATACAGGCATCCGACGGTGAAGAAGGAGAAGCATCGGCTATCCAGAATCTTCCAGACATAATAATAACGGACATAATGATGCCAAAAGTCGATGGAGTGGAAATGTGCAAAAGACTTAAGAACAACATACAGACTTCACACATTCCTGTCATTATACTTACAGCCAGAACTTCCGACGAGTTCATGCTCTCAGGCTACGAAGCAGGAGCAGACGCCTACCTGTCAAAACCATTCAAGTTCGATATCCTTTTGGCCAAGATACGCAACCTGATAAAGCGTCAGGAAGAGCGCAGAGCCAAGTTCAGCCATACGATAGAGATATCTACAGGCGACCTTGCAACAACCCCTATAGACGAAAAGCTTCTCAAAGATACAATCAAGGCAATAGAGGCCAATATAAGCAATACAGAGTACTCTATAGATGACCTCTGCACTGAAATAGGATTGGGCAGAACCAATCTCTATAAGAAGCTCCAGTCAATAACAGGCATGACGCCTGCAAACTTCATACGTTCCATACGCCTGAAGAAAGCAGCCGCCATGCTGAAGACTACAGATATGAACATATCCGAGATTGCAGACCACGTAGGATTCGGCAACATCAAGTACTTCAACAAGCACTTCAAGGACGAATTCGGAATGACTCCTACGCAGTTCAAGAAAGACGCCGGCAATCAATAGGTCATTTGCCACCTATCTCCCCTATGGATATACCCATAATGCCCACTACAACCTCTTGCGACAAGCATTCCACCGTCACGCCGCTCACTCCTACTCCAGGTCTGAGTCGGCGCGACAGAACCATTGCCGTACAATTCTCTCCCAGCGACACTCTGTTAGGCAACACCTCAGGAACACAGAATCGGTCTACAGGAGAAGTATAGTAAGTGCGGCTTTCCTGTCTAGGTCCCGTAGCATGCGAATCAATCTTGCTCAGATTCCAATAATTTACAGGAGGGACAAGTGCTATACGGTCGCGAGAGCCATCCTCATAGTTTATATATATGGCGGCATTTTCCACTCCGCACTGCATGACGTTGGTAGAACCGCACACCAGCAAGCTTATCGCTTCACCGCAGGCACCGCCAACAGGGAATGTAAGTGAATCCGGATAATTGTCCCATAAAGAAACAAACGCCACATTATCCTCTCCGCCATACCACCTGAACCGTACTCCAGACGGTGTCAATAACGAATCTCCAGAAAGAATACAGCCCACACTGTCCAGTTTAATCTCCGGAACCGGTGTACGCCAATAAGGGAATGTCCACGGTGAATACCCGTCAGTACCTATACGTAGAGAAACAGTATTAGGACGCGGCGACAAGTATTTCTGCTTGAAAATCTTTGTAACATCAGCGTTCAGTTTGTTCTTGATGTCAACAAAATGCCAATCTCCGTGCAGATTTTCTCCAATAAGATTCTTCCTTTTTGCCAATTTCTCTGCATCAGGATCCTTTACATCCATTCTCAATACACGATATTGTTCATGAGAATCGCACCTCACTTTTGCAACAAGCGTATGGTTTCCAGATTTCCTGTTTACAAAAAGACGAGCTTTGTCGCCACCGAGTTCAACCCTATCCAACATCTCTTGCGGGTCATACACAGCCAGAACATCGCAACCTCCGGCACTCCATGTCAAAGAATCACCTACAACACAATCAATATACTCGGTTGTATGATAAGGCTGTTCATCTTCATACTCTATCACAACCTCAGCCTTCTTCAATGGGCTATCCGAAACAATCTCTACTAAGCTTCTTCCTGGTGCAGGAATACATCGGAATCCATCAGTTCTGCGTCCGTTCAGAGAAACTCCAGTTATGCGGCCACACTGCACCGGCAGACGCAATTCTATCCTTGCCTCTTTTGCCAATTCCACAGTGTATTTCGCCTTTCCGCCATCGTCTGCATACGACAAAGCATAATCAGGTATTCTCATAGAAGCATGTTTCCATTCCCCTGGAAAAGAAGGAGCAATCCTAACTATGCCTTTAGGATAGTCAGGCCAATATCCGAAAAGGCCGGAAACAAGTGTTCTTGTAAATGTATGCACGCAGTCTCCAAAATCAATGCCACCTTGTTCGGAACCAAGATTTCCCGGTACAGTATGGTTGAATGCACTGCGCATGAAAGTTCCCTTCAATATGTCCCAACCTTCTTTAGAAAGACCAGCCTTGAAATACGCCAATGCCAGATGATAGTTGTCGCCAGGCCACAATTCTCTCACCGACCATATTCCAGGTACCCAGTTTGATGTCCATACCATCTTTCCGCCAGCCGGCAAAGTATCATTCTGTAGAGCCCATTCAGGATAATACAACGATTCTATCATCTGCATTTCATCAACAAGACCTGCATCGATAGGCAAGAATATGCTGTACAGCCACGGATTGTCATGCACACGTCCATATCCGCCCTGCTCCTTGTAAGCCCCAGAATGCCCTCTGTCTTTCAGCCACAGATACTTCATGAAACCGTTTTTAATCCTCTTCAATGCATTCCTATGTTTCTCAGCGGCTAAGGTATCTCCGTCAGCCAGAGCCATATCCAGAGCGGCCTTATGCCCACGATAAGCATAAGAGGTCTCCTCCGCCGTACCACCACCATTATACCACTGCGAATCCGTAGGCCACGCATTTATATAACTCTCGTACAAACCGTCACCATCAGGATCGAAACAATCCTGCATCCATTCAAGATGAAGTTCCAGTGCAGGCCTGAGCATCATAGAAAACTCCTTATCTGCAGTCCATCTGTATTCCTCAACAAGCTGGTCGAAAAATTGCGACTGCATGTCATAGAAACTCTGATCACGCATAATTCGTCCGCGTCCATAAAATCTGGAGTCCTGATGCTGTCCTGTCATCAGAAGAGCCGTATCTGCTTTGGCATACAATTTGTCCGACTGCTTTACCTGCGAGTCAATATAATATCGAGCCTGCTCTCGAACACGCTCGTGCCATCCGTACATTGTACCTCCAAACAACGTTCTCCAACCAGGAAAAGAAGAATTCCATTGCATACATCCATGTACAAATATTGGTGGATACCACGTTCCGTCTACAGAATATACCGATGCTTCTGCAATAACATTCAGGAATTCGTCCGGAGTATCTATTACCATTCTGTTTCTTATATCAGACAAACGTTCCACCGTTTCATTATACATACGGTTGTCCGACTGAAGGAAATCCAATTTTCCGGAACTGTTCATCTTCACATGTATGCAAGCTGTCTTTTTAAGCTTCAGCTCGCCGGCAGCGCAATCTTCATACTTGGGCAGGTCGTTCCACTCCAATATATCCGGATGTCCCATAGCATCAAATCGCCATGAAAGATGCTCACCCTTATATTTCCTATCACCGCCTCCGTACCATTTTATGCTTCCGTTTCTGAAATCCCCTTCTGCAGTAAGTTTCACAACAGCAGCATAATCTTTAACAACAGGAACTATTTCCAATATAATCCTGCCCTTAACACGTTTATCGGAAATTTCCCATCTCATCTGTCCGCAACGATACATTGACCTGACATTATCCATTGAATCCAAAGGAATCTCCCAACCTTCGTCCGAACAATATCTAAACGACATTGTACCATACAGGTTGTCACCCTTGGCAAATCTTGCCAAAGGCCTGTCTCCGGTCAATATGAAAGCATCAGAATTATTCAGATAGAGAGGTCTGTTGTTGTAGCGCTCTGAATTAACCGCCACAATCCATCCTTCATCAACATCATAATACTGTGCGTGCACCGTATGTACAGACATCATAGAGACAGCCATACACAACATTTTTCGTCCTATCCCATTCATATCTATTTTCTTGCTGATAATCTAATTTTATTTCCTGTCATTTTAAAATATACAAATCCAGCCTTGCCACATTCAGGTATATCCTTGGCATCAAAAGATGAAAGTTTTTTCAGTGAAACATCGCCGGCATAAGCCTCGGGTACAGCTACCACACAGTCTTTTCCAGACTTATTATCGACTTCCAGACTCCATCTTTCAGCATCGTCACGTACTTTCACATCAATATAGGCGCCACATACCGGCACACGGCACTCAACCTCTTTGAGATTTCCCAACGAAGGTCTGACAAGTATCACATCCCATCCGGGAGCCAGCGGACTTACACCTGCCACAAACTGTGACAAAAGCTGCAGCGGACTGCCTGCCCATCCGTGGTTGACGCTTCCTCCTCCTGCTCCACCGATAGCCCAGTCCTCCCACAACGTTGTGAGATTGCTGTTGACCATATTGCCGTATCTCTTCTTCATACGATAGAGAGCCTCTTCTGTGAATCCGTTTTTAAACAAAGCTTCAGATACATATTTTTCCATGTAAGGACTGGCTTTCTCACGACTCATCAACAGATCACAAATTTTCATCTTCTGTTCCTCGGAATCAGCAAAACCAGCCAGAAGAGCCAATGCATTTGCACGGTCGTCAGGCAAAAGAGTTCTTTCGGGACTACGGAAAGAACTGCCGTCCCAGAATTTTTTGACAGAAGCATTCTTCACTTTTACACCTACACTGCGACACCAATCCGAATATTCTTTATCACCTATTACAGAGGCCATACCTGCAGCTCCTTCAAGTGCCAGACAAAACCATGCATTCTCCAGAACCGGAACATCTATCTCATTGCCCCAATCAGCCCAGTCCCATCCTCCAGAACGATGAACAACAAGTCCGTCGGAGTCAAGTTTCCATAAACTCAGATATTTTTTAACGGCAGGCATCACATACCTCACAGCAGCCGTGTCAGCCGTATACCAATAATAGCTCCAGAATCCATATTTGCCTATCGATGCCAACATCTGCAAAGGCAACTCCTTATCCCAAGAACCTGCAGGAACTGGAGAATAGAGCACACCGTCTTCCTTCTGCCAGTCAACAAGGTTCATTATAGCCTTCTTTACAGCTGCATGCCCATTGACATCGCACGAATAGAATATCTCGTGAAGAATTATCGCCGCATCTCCCCACCATTGAGAACGCTCCCTATCAGGATCTTGTATTGCATCACGCATATTGAGATTCATCGTATTCAACGATTTCACCCAAAGCTTGTCATAAAAAGAGTCATCGCAGCTGAATCTGCCTACATGTTCCGTATTGAATCCTGTATATCTATATCCTAGTTTTACAAATTCAACACCCTCAGGCAACGTATATATGATTTTATGGCCATTTACATAGTTAGGCATCTCGAATTCCTGAACACCATCTTTTGTCACATATTCTGCTCTGACGTTATACTCACTGCCACCCTTATAGTTGTCTGAACGTATATCTATAAGACATCCGGCCACAGACTTGACCTTCATATACGGCGTAACAGATATGTTCTTAGGCAGACTGCATATAACCTTACGCATTCCCTCACCTGTATTTTCCACTCTGATGTTGTCATATTTCAATATACCGCTGTCCTTCCAATTCGGAAACGGCCTTCTGTGCAGCCTGTTCCATGGCGAACAAGGATATTTACCGGCGACAGAGGCATTCTCCCATGAAGAATCGTCATAACCCTTATCCGTCCAGTTGCCTATATCGCGTCGCGCATCAAAATGCACATTGGATTCAGGAAGACGATAGTTTGGACGAGGATCGCCAGTCTCACCGAAAGCATCATGTATGCACACCTTCCATGTAGAGTCAGTCACAATACTTTTATTACCTAAAAATATCTTGGAAAGCAATCCGCTTCTGCCGCTGCTTTTATGACAAAAGCCATCCTTGCCCCAGTACCACATCAGAACAGCAACACAATTGTCACCTTTCTTCAGATACTCTGATATGTCGACAACATCATAATACGTATCCTGCGGATTAGGACCACGTTTGAGTCCACCCTCAAAAACTGCAAGTTTTCCATTCACCCACAGCCAGTACTTGGAGTCTACAGCAATTGCCATAGGTACACTGTCCGGAATCTCATCTACATTGAAATTCTTTCTGAAACAAATCCATTGGTTGCTTTTCTGAAGTTCTGTCGGTACAGATATCCATTCTATTCCGTCCAAAGTAAACGACATACAAGCCATGGAAATATTCATCAACAGGAACAATAGTTTTAATCTCTTCTTCATAACAAATAAAATAAACTAGAACAATTCAATAAAACATGATCCTGAATATCGGATCTGAAGAAATAAAGTCTGAAAATCAAAAAGGTGATGCCTCACATAAATTGTGCAGGCACCACCTCAAGAAACAAATATTTAATAGTTAAGGTTTATATAATTCTTTCTGATACGTAGCTCGCTCCGATCATTTCACAAGCACCTTCATGCTCTGCTTTCCGAGCTTGACGATATATACTCCTGCAGGAACCTTAGAACCGCTTGCTACACGCATTCCGCTCAAGCTGTATATATCTCCGTTTGCTACGATTGTTCCATTTTCAACTCTTACTACAATCTGCTCTTCAGCTTCCTCTGGTGTAGTTATACCTGTTGTAGGATTCCAACCATCGTTGTTGCCTTCTTCAAGAAGAGTAAGCGTGAAGTTGTCTGCAGAGAACCAGTTTCCAGTCCAAGGCTTGCCACCATATTTCATTGTAAATGTAGAGTCACATGTCACACCGAATGTAAGAGTATGATTCTTAACTTCTATATCTACGCTTGTGTAGTGCCAGCCGAAGCCCTTCCAGTTATTAGCTCCCAATGTATCAGCTTGCTCAGGTGTAGCATCAGCTCCACCATTTGTTCTATCGAACAAATCTTCATAGATTGAACCGTATGTATTTGAAACAAGAGCTATAGAGTCTTTTCCATCAGAAGCAAGCTCACCTGTAAACTTAGTGATGTTCATATATTCCTGTTCAATCTGTGAAAGAACTGTTGTTGCAGAATCACCATCAGCAATTGCATACATGTAAGCACCCTGTGGAGCATTGAGACGTGTCATAGCCTTTACGCGGTACTTTCCGTTAGGAATGTAGTTGATTGTCTGATATGCAGTGTAGAGAAGACCTCCAGCTTCCCAGTGATAACCATCAAGGTAACGTCCGCTCTTGTCACCGTCAACCTGTGCACTGGTTGTAGATACACCTGAAACATTGCTTATGAAAGACCATCCTGTAGTGCTGTTGATTCCAGGATTTGCTATCATACAAGTATAATCCTTAGTTCCTGTCTGATAGAGGTTGAATGCCTCACATTCTGCAATAGCAGTTTCAAGATCTGCTGCATACTTCTCAACCTTAGTCTGCAGAGGAAGAGCCTCCATAGAAGTAAAGTCTGCAACCTGATCGTTGATGTTCTTGTCAAGAACAGCCTTAGCCTCAGAATCATTTACTTCAAGTGCGCGAGCCTTTACAAGTGTAGGAACATAAACATCGCGGAAGCTGTAAAGAATCTGAACGATGCTGTCCATCTCAGTGTAAGTAGCATCAGCAGCATTGATTTCAGCATTCATGCAGTTGCAGAAAGTTCCAGCCATTGTAGCATAATCGCCTGTGTATGCACCGCTCTCGATAGAATCTGTCAAAGCCTTAGTTATGCCATTCTGTACAGAAACCTGCTTAGCAACAGACTTGTTAGCCTCAGACTGTGCAGCTGTCAAAGAAACAAGTGCCTCATTGATGTTTTCAATGCCTGTAACACCTTTATACTTGTTTATGCTGTCCTGATATACGGCCTTGTCGCCTTTGAATATCATTGTATCGCACTGTGCCTGCATTTCTACAATCTTTGAATCGAAAGCAGTCTTAAGATCCTCTTCTGAAAGAGCTCCGTAATAATAAAGCTTGAAGTTTGTAACGAGGAACCATCCACGACGATGGTCTGTATGAGTACCACCATATTCAGAAGGAGTTCCAACCTTATCACCTGTACCTACAGCACCGATAGTCATCTTACCATCGCTCACCATAACCTTGCTTGTAGTCAAAGTTTCCCAAACTTCTGCATTCTGCAAATAAGTCGATTCGCCTGAGCTGAGTGTACTCTTTGCATAAGTGCGCTGGTCAGTTACGCAACCTGGCTGTGTATAGAGATCAGCAACTACAGTATAATAACCGTTAGGTATTCCTGTAAGATCCTGATTGATGCTTACCTCGTCGAAACTTGTATTCCAAGCATTCCAGCAAATTCTGCCACTAGAATAATTCAATCTCTGGTCACCGCCACCGTTGGCACCCTTATACCATCCTGCACTTGTTGCATCAGCCGGTGCCGAACCGCTCTTATAACTGTCACCATTAGGATAAGTAAATACACCATCTACGATTGTAGGTTCAGTGCCAGGCTTGCAGAAGAGCGGATTCTGTACGAGAAATGTATAGTCAGCAGGTTTGTCAGGAGTAGGAACCTGTGAGAACAGATAGTCATTTATACCCTTCTCCAAACTTGCACATGCATTGATATAATCATCAGATCTCCAAGTGTAAGCATCTATTATAAGATTTCCATAAATCTCTGCAAGAGCATCTATTCCAGGATAAGGTTCTGGTGAATTAATATACTTTTCTGCCTCAACCATGAGATCTGTCAAGTCAGATGCGCTTGATTTACCGAGACGAACCGTCTCCAATGCCTCATTGATTTTTTCAATGGCTGCATTTGCTTCTGCTTCATCAGCAGGAACGAAGTTCTCATATTCCATCAAAACGTCATTGGCTTCCTCCTGCAGACCAGGATAGTCTACCAATGAAATTTCAGTATATGATCTCAGTGTATACAATGCAGTCTCTACACGCAACTTCTGAATATCTTCTGGAGTCACAAGATCGAGGTCATAAAGCTTTGCAAGATAGAATCCATCGAAACATGTCTTGTCAAACCAACGGCCGTTCATCTTCAGAGTCTGATAATTCTCAGACTCGAAGAAGAAGCTTGTTCTTGTCCAAGTGTTTTCATCAACTCTGTTTGCAGGTCCATATACAGATGATGTCGGACCAATAATTGACGTTGTTGTTTCTGGTGAAACAAGCTGCATTTCCGGAATGTACTGTTCGTTGATTCCTTTACGTGCCTTCATCCAGAATGTCATATAATACTTGCTGTAGCTTTGAAGCTGCCACTGCATGAGTATAGAACCTATAGTTCCAGAGCCACCACCTGTCTTTGACTTGATATAAGCACCGTCATCAAAACCTCCTGACTCATACCAGTAAAAATCTGTGGTTGTCATTTCTGTCTGCAGACCGTTAACCCATCCGCCGATGACCCCATCCTCTGTCACCTCATCAAAACTTGGATTGATGACGATGTTAGGACCGAGCATCCACTTCTTGCCGTCGATCTCTACAGTATCTCCCGCCTGCAGATCCAGATCCGTCATCTGGGCTTCTGCAAATTGAGGGAATAAGCTTGCAGCCATCATGGCCACTGTGAAATAAAGTTTTCTCATAATATTATAAATTAGTTAATAATATTTCATAGAAAGATGTATCAGAGAACCTGAAATCATCATCCATTATGTTTCCATCATCTCACTGCCGATCTTCAGTACGGAACAAGCCGACTCTGCATTTAAGCTCATCCCTTAATAAAGCATCGAATGGTTCAGTTCTGATCATGAAGGAGCAAATTTCCGTTCCATTTAAGGATAGATTTCTTCGACAAGAACCTCAAAAATCTGCTCCCTCAAGATCGACAAAACAACCAAACTTACTTTTACTTTCAACCTCTTACTCTATCAATGAAACACTGTCGTCATAAAAAGTTTACGCAAAAGTATAAATACAATAGTATTTTATATGGTATAAATCGTACACAAAACTAGCATCATTTGTACATATCGACAAAAAAGATACAAAACTACACATCATAAGTATCATATAATACACAAGAGCCTGCAACAAAAATTGCGTGGGCTCAGAGTTTCAGGCACGAGCCCTCGAAACATTAAATACGAGCGCCCACAATAATATATACGATTTATTTGCATGTATTGTTTATCCCAACAGATACGGCTTAATTTTCATGGAACGCAACTGCTGTTCATTGGACAAATTATACCATTGTTGCGTACAAAACATCTTATACATATTATACGACCAACACTATATTTGCAAATACACAAAGGAAACTAGAATCAAATAACATTATAACAAAAAATCGGATTATGAAAACATTACGATCTTGCATCACTTTTTGTTCGATGATAGCACTGATGGCTGGAAATGCAGTTGCACAAAACATCCCAGACCCATATTCTCCAGACAATGGCCCTATACGTCAAATAGACGGATACGTGTACGTTTGGGGAGATGAATTCAATGTTGACGGACCAGTCAACAGAGATCTATGGACATTCGAAGAGGGATTGAAACGTGGAAATGAGGCTCAATGCTACACCGACAGAGACGAAAACGCATATGTGGAAGGCGGTCGTCTGAAAATCATGGCAAAGAAAGAAAGATACAAGAATCCTAACTATGATCCGACATCTGGCGACTGGAGACTAAACACAGAATATACAAACTATACATCAGCTAGCCTGCAGACGCAGAACAGAAGACATTTTCTCTTCGGAAGAATAGAAGTAAGAGCCAGAATAAATCCTAAGGAAGGTGCATTCCCTGCAATCTGGACCTGCGGATTCAACAAGGACTGGCCTGCCAACGGAGAAATCGACATCATGGAATACTACAATCTCAATAATGGAGATCCGCATATTACAGCCAATTTCTGCGTCAGTCCTTGTGACCCGAAAGACAAGTGGGCCACTACATGGAATTCTACATTCACACCGGTGACATATTTTACAAACAAGGATCCTGAATGGATAAAGAAATATCATGTATGGCGAATGGACTGGGATGAGGAAGAAATAAAACTGTACCTCGATGATGAACTCAGAAACTCCATAAAGATTAAGGAGTTCAGAAACGGCGACGGCTCGATTGCCTTCTACAACACGCAGTTCATGTGGCTCAATCTGGCCATAAAGGATTTCGGACACGGTATTGAAGCCGACCAGCTTTTTGAGGTCGACTACTTCAGAGTATACCAGAAATATGTCGACAATGAAAAGCCAACAGTCATAACCGGACTTAAAGCCACAGAAATTAAAGATACCTCATGCAAGCTTACATGGAATGCATCAACAGACAACGTTGGCGTATACAGATATGACATATACAACAACGGCATGGGAAGCGGTTACTTTGTAGGTTCAACAACAGATACAACGTTCACTGTCACCGGACTTGCTCCGAACAGCGAAGCTAAGTTCTTTGTCAGAGCACTTGATGCCGTAGGCAACTACTCGCATTACAATCCATATGTGAGCTTTCATATGCAAAAACCATTGAAAGTAAAAACATTGACAGAATTTGAGGCACTGGAAATACCCAAAGACATTTATACAGACATTTTGCTGAAAACAGAAACAGCAGACGGAAAGAAAATAACATGGAGTTCATCTGATCCGTCAATAATTGACGAAACAGGACTTGTAAACCTGCCCTCAGAAAAAAAGGCCGTTACAATGACTGCAACATTTGACACTGAAGGCCAGCCTTCTAAAGAATTCAATGTTACTGTACACCCGAGAAACATCGAATACAACCAGATATTGCTATATAAGTTCAATGAAGAAGATGCATATACTGAAGGAGGAGAAATATATGTCAAGGATCTTACCGGAAACGGCTACGATGCAACCTTGTTCGGCAATGCTTCCATAAATGGAACGTTAGACCTAAGGGGCAACAAAACAAACGAATTCAAGAGCAACGGATATGCAATGATACCAAAAGGCCTTCTGGAAAAAATGAGAAGCTTCAGCGTCACTGCAAAAATAAGACCTTCAAACCTAAACGGCATGCCAAGACTCTATGATTTCGGAAGTTCATCAACCAACAGCATTTTCTGCAGACTGAACGAATTTGCAGCCGGACTGAAATACAACGGTGCAACAACACAGCTCATCAACTCGACACAAAGTCTGTCGGCAAACAAAGAAAGCGAAATTGCATATACATTTGATGCAAAGACAAGAATGTCCAGACTCTATCTCAACGGCAAAGAAGTGGCATCAGGTACAAATCTGCACTACGAACCGTATGAAGTTGCACTGATTGCACAGAACACGCGCAACTATATAGGTCGTGCACAATGGTGGGACACAGGATCGGCATCTTCAAACCAGGATTACTGCGGAACCATCGATGATTTCTGCATATTCGACATAGCTCTTACAGAAGAAGAAATAAAAAACATCGATGTGCCTTCATCTATAAACGGTATTGAAGATAGCAACGAAATTTCAATATACCCTAATCCAGTGCAGAAAAACGAATGCTTCACAATAAATGGAAGCTCAGATGCAAAAGACATCGGTATAAGGATTATAAACATGAACGGACAGACGGTCAAGCATGTCACAGCAGGAACACTGCCTGCAAAAATTGAAAACGATCTGGCAGGAGGAATATATATAGCAACAGTATCAAGCGGCAACAAAATGATCGGTCATGGCAAAATCATTGCCAAATGATGCCAAAACAAAATTGCCACACAAAAAACTTTATAAGAAAAACACCTAAACTTCAAAAACGAACAAAGAATCATGAATATAAAAACTACTATTGCGGCAATACTGCTCATGATGACAGCTTCGCACGTAGGAGCAAAAAATAAACAAATCAGAGACGTAGAAAACTTCAATCGGGAATGGACATACATGCGTGGAGATGCAGAAGGTGCGGAAATGAAGAACTTTGACGACAGTTCATGGGAGAAAATCGGACTTCCGCACTCCTTCAGCATACCATATTTCATGTCAAAGGAATTCTATACGGGATATGGCTGGTATAGAAAGGACTTTACGCTCGACAGTGAAGACCTCAAAAAACAGATATATCTGGAGTTTGACGGCGTTTTTCAAGAAGCCGAAGTATTCGTAAACGGACGCAAGGCTGGAAAACATGTCGGAGGATACACTGGCTTCAGTATCGACATAACAGAGTTTGCCGCAAAAGGCGACAACACTGTTGCTGTAAGAGTGAACAACATCTGGAAACCGGATGTGGCGCCACGTGCCGGTGAACACGTATTCAGCGGCGGTATATACAGAAATGTACGCATTGTCAAGACATCTAAGGTGCACATTGCCTGGAATGGAATATTCGTAACAACCGAAGGTCTTGAAGAATCTGAAGGTAAAGAATCAATTGCAGACATAGCTACTGAAATCGAGAACAAAAGCGGCAAGGACGTACAGTGCGTAATAGCCACAGACATTGTAGATGCTGAAGGAAATATTGTTGCTTCTACAGAGAAGACCATGACAATAAAAGCCGAATCCATCGGCAATTGTACGCAAAAAACCGGAAAAATCAGAAATCCGAATCTTTGGAGTCCTAAAAGACCGTATCTGTACAAAGCGATAAGCAAAGTGTCGGTAAACGGAACTCTGGTAGACAGCATGCACACTGAGTTCGGTTTCAGATGGTTCAAATGGACTGCTGACAAGGGATTTTTCTTCAACGGCAAGCATCTCTACCTGCGAGGTGCCAACGTACACCAGGATCAGGCCGGATGGGGCGATGCAGTGACCGACAAAGGTGCATGGCGCGACGTTGCCTTGATGAAAGAAGCCGGATTCAACATTATCAGAGGTTCGCATTATCCGCACTCACCGGCATTTTCCAAGGCATGCGACCGCCAAGGACTGCTCTTCTGGTCGGAAGCTCCATTCTGGGGAATAGGTGGATTCAAGGGCGACGGATATTGGAATTCCAGTGCATATCCTGTAGATAAGAAGCACGAGGCAGGATTCGAGGAAAGCGCTCTCCAACAGCTGGAGGAGATGATCAGGATTCACCGCAATCACCCTTCAATAATAGCATGGAGCATGTGCAACGAAGCATTCTTCTCTGCACCGGAATCAATGGACGGAGTCAGACGACTGCTCAAAAGAATGATTGACCTCACACACAAGCTTGACCCTACAAGACCTGCTGCAATAGGTGGAGCACAGCGTCCGCTTGCCGATGAAAGAATAGACCTTATAGGCGACATTGCCGGATACAACGGAGATGGAGCAACACAGCCGGATTTCCAGAATCCACCGAAACCGAACATTGTGTCGGAATATGGAAGCACTACAGCCGACAGACCTGGAAAGTATTCGGCCGGATGGGGCGACCTGCAGAAAAATGAAGGATGGAAGGGATTCAGCTGGCGAAGCGGACAGATAATATGGTGCGGATTCGACCATGGAAGTATTGCAGGAAGCACATTGGGAAAGATGGGTATAATAGACTACTTCAGAGTTCCTAAACGCTCATGGTACTGGTACAGGAACGAGTATGCAGGCATTCCTCACCCGGAATGGCCGATAGAAGGAACGCCTTATAAACTGAACATCAAGGCTTCAGCTACACAAAACGTCAAGGCTGACGGAACCGACGATGTACTGTTGACAATCAATGTACTTGATAAAAACGGCAAACTGCTCAACAGTACACCTGATGTAACACTGAAAATTGTTTCAGGCCCAGGCGAATTCCCTACAGGACGTTCCATCACATTCAGTCGGGACAGCGACATAAGGATTCTCGACGGACAAGCAGCCATAACAGTGAGAGCCTACAATTCCGGAAAATCTGTTATAGAAGCAATATCGGACGGCCTCGAAACTGCAAGAATCGAAATTGAATTCGAGGGTGCACCAAAATACAAAGAAGGTGTATCGTATGTCACAGAGGAACGCAGATATGTGCGCTACACAAACTCAGCCGAGACAGCCGACAATCTGATGACATTCGGTGTGAACAATCCGACTTTTGCCAGCAGTTCTAAAGCAGGCAAGACTCCGGGAATGGCAACCGACGGCAAAAAGAATACTTTCTGGGAGGCCGATGGCAAAGATACAGAACCATGGATCACAGTAGATACAGAAAAAGGTCTGAAATTAGAAAAAATGATTGTATCTTTGGCTGAACAGGGCAGATACAGCTATGTAGTAGAGGTTTCGAACGACAACAGAACATGGACAAAAGCCTCTTCTGAAAATTTTGAAGCTAAAGCTGGAGATGCACACGAAACAGTTTTTTCTGAAAACATCAAAAATATTGTTTCAAGGTTTGTGCGTATAAAATTCAACAAGGCCAGCAAGAATGTTTCTGTCTCAGAAATATCCATAAAGGGATATGTGAAACAATGAAAAACCGATACAAACAAACTCAACTTTTATAGATGAAATGAGAAAATCAAGAAATTACAAAGTTTTTACGTCCATATTATTGGCTGCATGTATGGCGACAGTTCCATGCGAACTGTCGGCAGAACAGCCTCCGATGCAGCTGCATTACAACAAGCCTGCGCTCAACTGGATGACTTCGGCATTGCCTTTGGGCAACGGAGAACTGGGATGCATGTTTTTCGGAGGTGTCATGTCAGAGCAGATAATGTTCAACGAAAAGACTCTGTGGACAGGAAGTACTTCCATACGCGGTGCATACCAGAGATTCGGTGATCTGCACATTGATTTCAAATACGAAGCCGACGACTCTACCGGATACGTACGCAAACTTGACATCGACAATGCCATAGGTTCTGTAAGCTTCACCAACGGCGGAACAAAATATTTAAGAGAATACTTCACAAGCAACCCTGATAAAGCGGCTGTTCTGCATTTCAGTGCACCTGAGGCAAAAGGAAAGATAAGCTTATCGGTACGTATGGACGACTCGCACGACGGACTGTATGCAGTAAAAGGGAATTTGATGTCCATCAAGGGCAAGCTTGACCTGCTCAGCTATGCGGCTACGGCAAAAGTAATAAGCGATGGAGGCAAGGTCACTACTTTTGCAGACAAGATAACAGTGGAAGGTGCAGATGAGGTTACAATTATACTTGCAGCAGGAACAAACTTCGACATAGCTTCGGAAGACTACATTGGAACTGATGCTCAAGCCCTCGAAAAGGACATAAGAAACAGAGTTGAAAAGGCTAGTCGCAGAAGCTGGGAAGAGCTTAAGAGAAGGCATATAGAGGACTACAGAAAACTATATGCAAGAACATCGCTCGACCTTAACGAGGGTATGCCGGAATGGACAACAGACAAGCTTATCAAAGAACACCGCGACAGCAGGTATCTGGATATGCTGTATTTTCAGTACGGACGATACCTGATGATTTCTTCATCAAGAGGCATGGCCCTGCCGAACAACCTTCAGGGAATATGGAACGGTGACAATACGCCACCATGGCAGTGCGACATACACAGCAACATCAACATTCAGATGAATTACTGGCCGTCGGAAACTACCAATCTGCCGGAATGCCACATGCCGTTTCTGGAATACATAGCAACAGAAGCTACAACAAAACCAGAAGGAAGCTGGAGAAAAATTGCGCGCGAAGAGGGACTCAGAGGATGGACAATAAAAACGCAAAGCAACATCTTCGGATATACAGACTGGAACATAAACAGACCTGCAAACGCATGGTACTGTATGCACTTGTGGCAGCACTATGCGTATACAAAAGATATCGAATACCTGGAGGAAACGGCTTATCCGACGATGAAGAGTACTTGCGAATATTGGTTCGACAGACTTAAACCTGGCGCCAAAGGCAAGCTTATTGCTCCGAAGGAGTGGTCGCCGGAACAGGGACCATGGCAGGACGGAGCCTCATACGCACAACAGCTGATATGGCAACTGTTCAGCGAAACAGTCAAGGCTTCAGAGGAACTCAACAAGAACGGAAAGAAAACCGACTTGGCTTTCGTGGAAGAACTGAAAGATAAATTCAGCAAACTCGATAACGGACTTGAAATCGGTTCGTGGGGACAAATCAAGGAATGGAAAGAGGATACACAGAACCTTGATGTGAAAGGCAATGAACATAGACATATATCACAGCTGATAGCACTCTATCCAGGCAGTCAGATTTCGCCTCACAAAGATGCCACATTCGCCGAGGCAGCCAGAACGACACTCAAATCGAGAGGAGACCTTGGAACCGGTTGGAGCCGTGCATGGAAGATTGCATGCTGGGCAAGACTGTTTGACGGCAATCATGCCTACAAGCTCTTGAAAGCAGCTCTTACACCGTCAACACTCACAAAGATAAGTATGGACAACGACAAGGGAGGTGTGTACGAAAACCTGTTCGATTCACATCCGCCTTTCCAGATTGACGGCAACTTCGGAGCAACAGCAGGAATAGCAGAAATGCTCCTGCAAAGCAATGCTGGATTTATCAATCTGCTCCCTGCCCTGCCCGATGCATGGGATGACGGTGAGGTAAACGGCCTCAAGACTGAAGGCAACTTCACTATAGACATGGAATGGAAAAACAAAAAGGTTACAAAATTGAAAATAACATCAGGCTCCGGAGGAAAATGCACCATCTATAATCCTGGAATGAAGCTGAACGGTATAACCGACAGCAAAGGCATTACTCTGAAGATAGAGAGACAAGGCGAAAGTATGGTGTCAATAGACACGAAGAAAGGAATGACATATTGCTTTGACCTATAAAATGAAACTACGTATTTCATAGTTTACACGATAAATGAAATTAAAAGACCGGCTTCAGGCAAAATATAAAGCTTGAAGCCGGTCTTTTAATTCTGCAGATTGTTCCACATGAAACAATTTACATATTAATCCATGTCACTTAATACCTTTCTTAACGGCATTGACTACAAATTCAGAAAATGCCAATGCTGATTTCTTACGATAAATACCCTTAGGCCAGAAAAGATATGCTTGCGATATAAGCTTGTCTGCAGTAAGTATTGGAATCTTTACAAGATCGGTTTCCCCCTTGATTGCAGCCCTAGTAAGAATCGTTGCCCAATTGCCGTTCTTTACCAGTCCTATAATGGTCTGCACATCGTTGATTTCCATACCTATATTGAAACGTACATTGTTGCTTATGCAAAGCTTATCTATTTTGCGGCGAGTAGCAAATCCCTGAGCCGGTAATATCAAAGGGATTTCAGATAACTTCTTCAGTGAGATAGATGATATATCGGCCAACATGTGAGATTTATGTACAATGAAATACAGTTGAGAAGAGAAAAGAAATGTTTTTTCGTATTCGTCAGGAAGATCTTCAGGCATAAAAGAAAGAATACAATCGACATGATTGTTCTCCAGCATCTCAATCTGTTCACTTGAAGTTGCAAACTTAATTACAACCTTAATTTTTGGATAAATCTTATTGAATTCAGAAACAGCAACAACAAACAGATTGCTCAAGCTATATGTCACTCCAACATTCAGGACTCCAGATTGTATACCCTTAATATCCTTTATTATCTGTCTTCCATTCTCGGCCTCCTGAATGGCTTTACGAGCATAAGGAAGAAAGACCAGTCCTGCTTCAGTAGGAAGTACGCGCTTTCCTATTCTGTCGAAAAGAAGTACACCAAGTTCATCCTCAAGCTGCTTTATCTGCTGTGAAAGCGTACTCTGAGAAATAAACAACTGTCTGGATGCCTCAGAAAAATTCTCCAAGTCGCATGCTTTTTCAAAATACTTAAGTTGACGTAATTCCATATAATCTATCGTTTTTGCCTATATGTCTTATCGAAAATTCGATTTCTACAAATATAAGCTATATCCTTTACATATTTATCTTTGTTACAAATTTAAAATGCTACATTAATTCCTATTATGAAAGCAACGGTATTATATTACAGCCACACAGGACGCACAGCGGCTTATGCAAGAGATATGGCCATGTATCTCTGGTCAAAAGGATTCGATGTCAGCCTGAGTTCCATATCTGATTTTGACAAATCAAGACTAAAGCAAACGGATATTCTTTTATCAGGATGCTGGACTTGCGGTTGGTTCATTATAGGACAGCATCCTCATAAAAAATGGAAAGAATTCAGCAAAGACATAAAAGGCGTTATTCCTGAAAACAGAATTATACTCTTCACAACCTATAAAATCAGAACGGGAAGCATGGAGAGTGCCATGAAGAGAGCAATAGGAATATCTGGCAATGGCAAACCACGCATGCTGAAATCGAAAACCGGCATGCTTTCCAATAACGATAAGATTATGCTGGACGAGTTTATAAAAGATATAAGTTAACCCCAAATAAAAAGATTTATGGACACAAAAAAGCTTACAAGCGCCTCAGGCGCACCAGTAGCAGACAATCAGAATGTTGCTACAGCAGGCAAAAGAGGACCTATGCTTCTTCAAGATGTATGGTTTCTGGAGAAACTTGCCCACTTTGACCGCGAGGTGATTCCTGAAAGACGTATGCACGCAAAAGGTTCAGGAGCTTTCGGTAAATTTACTGTAACGAACGACATCACCCGATACACCAAAGCGGCAATCTTTTCACAGGTTGGAAAAGAAACGGAGGTATTCGTACGATTCTCCACAGTTGCAGGAGAACGCGGTGCGGCAGATGCAGAAAGGGACATCAGAGGTTTTGCCGTGAAATTCTACACGGAAGAAGGCAATTGGGACTTGGTAGGAAACAACACACCGGTATTCTTCCTGAGAGATCCTCTTAAATTTCCGGACCTCAACCACGCCGTAAAACGTGATCCTAGAACCAATATGCGCAGTCCTAAGAATAATTGGGATTTCTGGACATCTCTTCCAGAAGCATTGCATCAGGTGACGATAACAATGAGCGACCGAGGTATTCCTTACTCCTACAGACACATGCATGGATATGGAAGCCACACGTTCTCATTCATCAATGCGGAAGGTAAACGCACATGGGTAAAGTTCCATCTGCGCACGATGCAGGGCATTAAAAATCTCACTGACCAGGAAGCAGAAACCATCATAGCCAAAGACAGGGAAAGCCACCAGAGAGACCTTTATGAAAGCATTGAGAGAGGCGATTTCCCTAGATGGAAGATGCACATACAGCTGATGACAGAGGAAGAAGCAAAGAATTGTCCTTTCAATCCGTTTGACTTGACAAAAGTCTGGTCGCAGAAGAAGTATCCGCTGATTGAAGTAGGAATACTGGAACTCAACAGGAACCCTGAAAACTATTTTGCAGATGTTGAACAAGCTGCTTTCAATCCTGCAAACGTAGTTCCAGGTATAAGCTTCTCGCCCGACCGCATGCTTCAGGGCCGACTTTTCTCTTACGGCGACACTCAGAGATACAGGCTAGGAGTAAACCATCATCAGATACCTGTAAACCGAAGCCGTTGTCCATTCCTCAACATGTATCACAGAGACGGACAAATGAGAGTTGACGGAAACCACGGCTCAACAATAGGATACGAGCCGAACAGTTTCGGAGAATGGATTAATCAGACAGAATACAAGGAGCCGCCTCTGGAGCTTGACGGAGCCGCATACCAGTGGGACTACAGAGAAGACGACTCTGACTATTATTCTCAGGCAGGAGACCTCTTCAGACTCATGTCTGCCGAACAACAGCAGGTGCTGTTTGAAAATACGGCGAGAGCCATGGGAGACATTCCTAAGGAAATAAAGCTGAGACACATCAACAATTGCTTGAAAGCTGACGAAAACTATGGACGAGGTGTTGCAAAAGCACTGGGCATAGAAATCTGATAAGGATTCTGACTACAGCAATTGAACAATAAAAAACAATCGGTTTCATGCAGGCTATATGTTTTGCATGAAACCGATTGCTTTATTTAACCTTCAACCCCTAGGATTAATCATTGACATAATACTTGAAATTGGTTATGCGTGTCTTTGAAAGCGTAGTTCTAAATCCGAACCATCCGGACTTGAGCGGTGAAGGGTCGTCGAAATCAACAAGCAGTTCGCCGTCAATGTAGTAGCGGACATTACCGTCGCAGTTCTGAAGCTTGATATGATACCATCTGTTGGCTTCGAGAAGATGGTCTTTATCCTTGTATTCCTTCAATATTGAAGGACGTGACTTAGGATTGTCAACACCTTTTTCGTTGCCGTCATAACGGCGGAAACGTGTCGTTGAATTATGATTGCCTCCGTATCCAAGATAATAGAGCTGCAACGTGTAGCAACGCAGAAATATACCGCTTCGCCATGAAGCACGTGCGAAGATATCATCAGGGAATTTAGGGTCAGAAGCCATCCAGAAGCAGTTCAAATCGCTCAGACGTTCATCCTTAGCACCATTGAAAACAACGCATGCATCATACTCAATAGTCACATCGCCTTGCATCTTTTCCTTACGCCACAATGTAAGTCCCTTGGGAGAAACCAACTCGCAGGTATCGCCTGAAAAACTTACCTTATAATCAGGAGACTCCGATTCGACACACCAGTACTTGTCGAAGTTCTCCTTGTCAAGTCCTGATACCTTATTGTCCTGTGCAAAACAAATAACAGGGGATACGGCTATGAATAGTGCAGAAATAAATTTACCTAGATTCATAATTACGTTTTTAAAGTCAAGTTAATAGGGTTATTAAAGATTGTATTCAAAATTTTGATTCCGCAACACGGAAACTCAAATGAGGCGGTTGGTTGTAAGCCACATTCTGCAGTGCCACAGACAAACGGTACTGCCTGTCTTGCATCAACGTAGGACGTCTGTCAACAGCCGGTATAGCTGACATGTATATATGCAGCTCCTTCTGATTGTCGGATGCCCATATTATTTCTTCTCTCCAATCACCGAAAAGGTCGCACGTCAGACAAGGATTACCCTTGGTTCCGTTGTTCGAAACAACACCTTCGGCCTTGAAAATGATATCCGTGGATTCAGTATCCCAATTCCATTTGCTCACAGTGACGTGGTCAAGAAGTTCCGACAGAGTATCGGCATCCCAATACAGCACAAAGTTGCATGACGACGGTTTATTCTGCGAAATCAGTTCTCCCGTATCGCCACGTCTCAATCCTGGATGGTTTGTCCAGCATTCGGCACCTTCATATCTCGGATCTATATCGGCGGCTACTCCCCTGCCTGCATCCTTTCCCATATCGTCCTGCCAAATTATTTCACCGTTGGCTGCATCAAACATGGCCATAGCCGGTGTGCGCTTGACAATGGGATTATTTCCTTCGTTTTCATGAACTCCAAAGATTTCCAATCCTTTCCTCGATGGAACAAGGTCGCCTGCATGTATGGCATCGCCGTGACGAAGTCCTGTCGAATAAAGTCCGTGACCATCGTGATCAACAGTCATGGCACCGACACATATTTCATCAAATCCGTCATTGTCGAAATCTGAAACTGCAAGATTATGGTTGCCCATACCTGAATAGGCTTCAAGTCCCGGCAGAGAACTGTCGAATGTCCAGCAATTGCGAAGACTGTCGCCGTCGAAAACCCACGATGCAACTACCGTCCGTCCGTACCATCCTCTAACCATTACCGGCGAAGGTGTCTTACCGTCAAGGAAAGCTACGGCTGCAGTGAAACGGTCGGAACGTCCGCCGGTATTGTCGTTGCCACAGTTTCCGCCTATACCGCCCCATCCGTCAAGCGGATAGCGCGTAGGTATGTATTCGCGCGTGGCAACGGCACGACCGTCCTTTCCGTCAAACACGGTAATATATTCAGGTCCTTCAACTATCTTTCCATACAAAGGACTCTCCTTGTCGTAATTGCGCCAATCGGCATCAGCGCGACCGATTGCACGACCAACACCATCGACGGTGCCATCACCAGTCTTGCAGCACAGCTCTGCGCAACCGTCGCCATTGAAATCAAACACAAGGAAATTTGTTGTAGCCGCACCTGAACGTATGTTCTTACCTAAATCAATGCGCCACAATCTGGTTCCGTCGAGCTTATATGCATCAATAAAGGTGTTTCCGGTGAAACCTCTCTGCACCGGTGTCTTGGAATTTGTAGGATACCATTTCAGCACAATCTCGTATTGACCGTCGCCATCAAGATCTCCTACACTGCAGTCATTGGCCAAATATTCATAGTTCTGACCCTCAACTACACCTCCTTCTGGCCTGTCTATCGGCAAACGCATAAACGGTTCTATTTTACTACCACCTTTACGCGAAAAGCGGCCGACTTCTCGATTTCCGCTCTTTAGTATCCATACATTATCCCTACTCAAGTCTGCTGTTGCGTCTGTGAAATCAGATGTTGACTTTATAGGTTCATAGTTAAGCTTCACTACGCCTTCACCAGGCGATTCGCGGTAAATATCAAATGTTGTTTCCGAGTCATCAGAAACAAACATTCTCCAGCTCAAATACATGCCGTTATCCGAAGGAACGCCTGACATACCGCGTGTCAGACGTTCTCCGGTATAAATCTGAGCACCACACTCTGATAAAGGCTGAGCTGCGCAGAGAAGAGAAAAAACAATAAGGCCTAAACCTCTATTTTTAATCATAAAACAAAAAAGAATATTAAATTTTCAATTAAGCATCACTTTGCATCTGCATCATGGAAGGCACATACATATCAGATACCGTGCTTCATTCGTCCAAGATTGCGCAAAGTTCCTTCATACCCTCCGAAGCACCTTTCTGAATAACCTTCACATCGATGCCGTAAGGCAATTTAACAGGTTTAGGATCAATAAGAAACATTTTTGCATGCGCAGGCACATAATTTATAAGTCCGGCAGCGGGATAAACATTCAATGAAGTTCCTATAACGACAAATATATCTGCCTTCGAAGCAACCTCTACCGCCTTCTCCATCTCCGGCACTGCCTCGCCGAACCATACGATGAACGGACGCAATTGAGAACCATCGGCGGCCTTATCTCCCATCCTTATGACAGGATTGTCGGCAGGCAAATCCACAATACACCTCTTGTCGTTAGGATTGCGCGACGATGTAGCTTTCATCAATTCGCCATGAAGGTGTACAACATGCGAACTTCCGGCACGCTCGTGCAAATCATCTATATTTTGAGTTACTACCGTCGTATTATATTTTTCCTCAAGCTTTGCAACAAGCCTGTGCCCTTCATTAGGCAAAGCTTCAAGAAGCTTTCTCCTCAAGCCGTTGTAGAAACATATAACCAACTCCGGATTACGCTCATAGCCGTCAATACTGGCAACCTGCTCAACCGGGTAATTCTCCCACAAGCCTCCTGCATCACGAAATGTGCTTATGCCGCTCTCAGCCGACATGCCTGCACCTGTAAGAAAAACAAGATTTTTCATAGATTGACATAAAATCATTACCATTCGCACACAATCACAACCGTGACCGATATGTGTTTGGCAAAAATAACAAAAAATAATATTGATGTGCAGATTACCAACAAAATAAAAATGTAACTTTGTGCGCCAATGCCTGCCGTGCAAGACGGTAAACTGAACAACATTGGAAAAACATGACATAAAAAAAGCATTTCAATTTATAACAAAAAATACAGATACAATTTATGGACAAACTCAGCTATGCCCTCGGTCTTGGCATCGGACAGCAGCTTAAGAGCATGGGCACAAGGGAAGATGTGAACATTGACGATTTTGCACAGGCAATCAAAGATGTATTGGACGAAAAACCTCTCGCAATACAACATACAGAAGCACAACAGATTGTTAACGCATATTTCCAGAAAATGGAAAGCCGCATGAATGCAGAAAAGGCAGAAAAGGGAAAGAAGGCTCTCGAAGAGGGCAAACAGTTCCTTGCTGAAAATGCAAAGAAAGAAGGCGTAACAACAACAGCCAGCGGCCTTCAGTACGAAGTGCTCAGCGAAGGAAACGGCAAACGACCTGCAGCTACAGACAAAGTGCGTTGCCACTACGAAGGACGACTCATCGACGGCACCGTATTCGACAGCTCATATCGTCGCGGCGAACCAGCCGACTTCGGACTCAATCAGGTCATACCGGGATGGACAGAAGGTGTACAGCTCATGCAGGAAGGTGCAAAATACAGATTCTACATACCTTACCTCCTCGCATACGGCGAAGGCGGTGCAGGCGAACTCATCCCACCTTTCAGCACACTCGTATTCGATGTTGAACTCATCAAGGTACTCTGATGCAGAGCTCCGTCGCCCGAAAAAAACAAAGAACAAAATATCTAAACATAAAAATAACTACTGAAATGAAAAAATTAAGCATTTTGGCCGCATCTATCGCGGCACTCGCACTGACATCGTGCGGCAACGACGTCAAGCCTGAACTCACAACAAATGTCGATTCTCTCGCATACGATCTCGGCGTTGCTCAGGCAACAGGACTCAAGCAGTACATGACAATGCAGCTTGGCGTAGACACTGCGTACATCGAAGAATTCATCAAGGGTATGAACGAAGGCGCAATGAACGATGAAGACAAGAAAAAGAACGCATACATCGCAGGATACCAGGTTGGACAGCGCGTACAGATGATATCAAAGGGCATGGCCAACGACGTATATGCAGGCGACTCAACAAAGACTATAAATACAAAGAACCTCCTTGCAGGAATCGTTGACGGACTCAAAGGTACTGCAAAGATGACAGCTGAAGAAGCTTTCGAATCATACCAGAAGGGTATGGAACCTATCATGAACGAGAACCTCGCAAAGAAATTCGCTGACAACAAGGCTGCAGGCGAAAAGTTCCTTGCCGAGAACAAGAAGAAACCGGGCGTAAAGTCTCTCCCTAGCGGACTTCAGTACAAGGTCATCAAGGAAGGTACAGGAGCAGTTCCTACTGACTCATCAACTGTAACAGTAAACTACGAAGGACGTCTCATCGACGGTACAGTATTCGACAGCTCATACGAGCGCAAGGAGCCGATGGAATTCGTTTGCAACCGCGAATTCATCAAGGGATGGACAGAAGCCATCAAGATGATGCCTGCCGGATCAGTTTGGGAAGTATATATCCCGGCCGAACTCGCTTACGGTTCACGCGACATGGGCAACATCAAGCCTTTCTCTACGCTCATCTTCAAGATCGAGCTCCTCAGCATAAAATAAGAAATACTGACTTTAAACGCAGAAAAGGCGAAATAAAGCCGATATACACAAAAACTCAGGCAGAGAAGATAAGAATCCGACACACAGAGTTCTTGTCTTCTCTGCTGTTTAAATGTACAATATACAAACATATAAATCCGACACAGCAAAATGAAAACAAACAGATTCCTTTCAGCCCTGGCCGCAATGCTCCTTGTCTGCGCCTCACCGGCAGGAGCGGCATCCGCGCAGGGCGACACGATACCTGCAGCAAAACTGCTGACTGCCAAGCAGGCACAGAAGCTCAACAAGAAAATGACCAAGCAGGCAGAGAAGATTGCAAAAATGCAGGCAGAACTCGACCAGGCAAAGGCAGAATTCGTAGAAACCTACGGACAGTCGCCTACACAGATAGACCTCACCGAAAAGCCGCAGCTCAACGACGGAGGCGATTCCATCGCATATATCTTCGGAACATGGCAGTCGGCAGGCCTCAAGCCATACATCGTGCAGAAGCTCCGCGTCGACACACTCTATATGAACGACTTTGTGCGCGGTGTTCTCGACAGAGCCGCACCGACAGGCAACGACAAGCAGAAGGCAGCCTACAATTCAGGACTTGACATCGGTACACAGATTTCCACGATGACCGACAATCTTGCACGCGACTACTACTCTGCTGAACCAGGAAAAACAATCGATACACTGGTGCTCGCCAAAGCTATACTCCGCGGAATGATGGGATACAACGAAATACCTGCCGACAGCGCCCAGCGCCTCTTCGTCAGCACAATGGAAGCTCGCCACGAGGCAAATCTTGAAGCTGCATACGGCGCCAACCGTCTTGCCGGCGAACAGTGGCTTCTCGACAACCAGAAGAAGGAAGGCGTAAAGGTGCTCCCTAGCGGACTTCAGTACAAGGTCATCAAGAGCGGAACAGGAAAGAAGCCTACAGCACAGTCTCAGGTAAGCGTAGACTACGAAGGACGACTCATCGACGGCACCGTGTTCGACAGCTCTTATGAGCGCGGCAAACCGGCAACATTCCGCTGCTCACAGGTAATCAAGGGATGGACAGAAGCCCTCACACGCATGAGCGAAGGCGACGTCTGGGAACTCTACATTCCATACCAGCTTGCCTACGGCGAACGCGAAAGCGGAAAAATCAAACCATACTCAGCCCTCATCTTCAAGGTGGAGCTCCACAAAGTAATCGACAGCAAAACAAGCGGAAAATAACGGAAAACGCACTGCGCATTCACGTCCTCAGGACAACAAAAATATGAATGTGCACCACACAAAAACAATCAGACCGGCGATGCCCTTTTCATGAAAAAGGAGGCATCGCCGGCTTTTTTGTTTTTTACTCTGACATGCTTCACCCCTCCTCCGTAAGTACGATTTTCATAGAAAATCACAAATGTTACAATGTTACAATGTTACAATGTTACATTTTGAAGATAAAAAAAGGACAGCGCGTCCTCACGGATTGCTGTCCTCGAAAACTTTAAACTTATTCAATATTGTTAAATAAGGTAATATTTTATATATATAAACATTTATTAACTTGTAATATTCACTTACATCAAATTATTTTCTACGGGTTGATTTCTGCCATTATGTCACGGTTCATGCGAAGCGCATTTGCGTTTCATACGCAGAATTTTACTGAAGCGTGCGCTGTATCGAGTCCGTCTGTTCAAAAATGTAACATTGTAACATTGTAACATTTATGATTTTCTATGAATCGGACACACCGATGCAAAAGTCTGAACAAAAATTATTTACACAACAATATAATTATATATTATATATATTATATAATTTATAATATATAATTATATTGTACATGAGAGCTAAGTTTCTGATTTTCATAAGAAACGACAAATGTTACAATGTTACATTGTTACAATGTTACATTTCGCATGTCATTTTGACGTATTTTTATTCTGAAATAATTTGTCAATCTGGATTTTCTTCCTATATTGCACCCATCTTACCGGTAACACAATTTAACTTAATTCGAAGCCATATGAAACTAAAAGTAATGCGAATACATTCGGCCGCGATGGATAAAAACGTATTTCTTCTGCGACCGATAACGTTCCCGACGGTGACCATCGACCAGCTTGCGACGGACATTTCCAACGCAACTTCGCTGACAAAGTCCGATGTGCTGAACTGTCTTCAGTCGATGTCCGACTATCTGTCGACGCACATACTGGCGGGCAACATCTGCGACCTCGGAGATTTCGGGATAATCAAGGTGAACATAAAGGCAAAGGCAATCGAGAACGGAAGCTACGACATCAGAAAGCTTCTGAAATATCTGCACTATCAGTTCACGGCACGAACTGAAATCAAGGACGTTCTCAAGACCATGCCTCTGCAGGTAACGGAAGTGTCCAACTGGTATGACGGCGAGGACGGAAATGTCGTAACGGAGGAGTAAGCGTATGAAAGAGATTGCACGCAAAATCATCAATGTGCTGAGCAAGATACTTGAAGTCCTGTCAGTACTTTTCCCATCTAAAAAATAACGAATATGCTGTACAAATTGAAGAAAATAAGAATTGCCATGGCCGACAAGAACATGGTCGTGGCTCGTCCCTTCTACACGGGACGCTATACGCTTGAACAGCTTGCATCTGACATAGCGTATGCTTCGACACTCTCAAAGGGCGACGTGACGGCCGTTCTCAGCGCCTTCTCGAAGGTGGCGTCGACGTATCTGGAAAACGGCCATCCGGTTTCGCTCGGCCGAATGGGCGTTCTGCGCCCGTCGGTGAAGTGCAGGGCGGTGGAAGAGCAGGAACAGGTGTCTGCCGACTTCATCGAAAGGGTAAAGATAATCTTCTCGCCTTCCAACGAAATGAAAGATGCGCTGAAGACGATGCCCCTCGAACGTTTCACCCCTGGAAGCTGTATCGTCGGCAACTACGCAATCAACGGTTCCGGTGTGACCGACCTGTCTCAGGAAGAAGCGGGCGGTTAAAACGGGGTAAGAAGATTTTTTCAGGATACCTTTTTTCCGGTTCGGTCGTCAGCTCGGCCGAACCGTTTTTTTGTCGGAAAATGTAACATTGTAACATTGTAACATTGTAACATTTGTGGTTTTCTATGAAACGTGCAGTTTTTTTTCTTATGTATACCTTTTTAGAACCGACCGACTGATTTCCGCCTCTTTTTTTTGTTTTTTTCGCTGAAAAATGGAAATAAATAAAATGAATGTCTATATTTGCTTACAAAATGTTCATTAATAAAAGAAAGAGCATCAAATGGAAAAGATAGACAAACTTGACAAACAGATTATGGACATCATCTCGTGCAATGCACGCATTCCTTTCAAGGACGTTGCTGCAGAGTGCGGTGTGTCGCGCGCGGCTATCCACCAGCGCGTTCAGAGACTTATAGAAATGAACGTCATCATCGGTTCGGGCTACCACATCAACCCGAAGAGTCTGGGTTACACCACATGTACCTATGTGGGCATAAGACTGGAGAAGGGCTCGATGTACAAGACTGTCGTAGACGAACTGAAGAAGATTCCTGAAATCGTGGAATGCCACTACACTACCGGTCCATACTCAATGCTCATCAAGCTGTATGCACGCGACAACGAACAGCTCATGGACCTGCTCAACAACAAGATTCAGGGCATTCAGGGCGTTGACTCTACGGAAACGCTCATCTCGCTCGACCAGAGCATCAAAAAGGAGATTCCTATCAGCATCTGACAAACCGGCTAATAAAAAAGGATAGGGAAAGGAAGGACCATGAACTGGGAAGGTTTGCTGATAGGCGTATGTACGTTTCTGATAATAGGACTGTTCCACCCGGTGGTCGTTAAATGCGAATATTATACAGGCACCCGCTTCTGGTGGGTGTTTCTTGTTATTGGCATAGGCGCGTCGGGCGGTTCGCTCTTTGTGGAGAGCACGTTCTGGGCGGCGCTCCTCGGTGTGTTCGGATTCTCCAGCCTCTGGACAATCAAGGAACTCTTTGAACAGGAGGAGAGAGTGCGCAAGGGGTGGTTTCCGAAGAATCCGAAACGGAAATACAAGTTTTGAACATGCAGGGAAGAACCAGAAAGGCAAAAGGCAGAAAGGACAGAAAATGGACAGTTTCAACTGGACAGACATTTACGCATCGCTGTGTGCAGGCAGCTGCAATTCGGACAAACGCGTCCCGATGATAGGCATAACGGGCAATCTGAACGACCAGACATGCACGTTGGCCGAAGGATACTGGCGTGCAGTGGTCAATGCAGGATGCATACCCGTAATAATACCGCCGTATGAAGAGACGGCCAATCTGGGCGACATGCTCGATAGGCTCGACGGAATACTCCTGAGCGGAGGCGGCGACATAAACCCTCCTATGCTGGGCGAAGAACCGGTGGAAGCACTGGGAAGCGTCAATCCTGTGAGGGACGTGCAGGAACTGGTGCTGGTGCGCCTGGCGACAGACAGGCAGATACCGATGCTTGGAATCTGCCGTGGCGTGCAGGTGCTTGCGGCTGCGCTCGGCGGTGAGATCTATCAGGACATGGCATCGCAGATGGAGGGCAAAATAATGAAGCATAGCCAGCAGATGGACCGCAGATATGCATCGCACAACGTTGAAATAGAAAAGGGAAGCCTGCTGTACGGCATCTTCGGCAAGGAGAAGCTGGCAGTGAACTCGTTCCATCATCAGGCGGTGAAGACACCTCCGCGTGGTTTCAAGGTAAGTGCACGCAGTGCCGACGGGGTCATCGAGGCCATCGAGAGCACGGAGCACAAATCGATTATCGGTGTTCAGTGGCATCCGGAATGCTTCTGTCTGAGAGGTGCGCACGACATGGACGCATTGTTCGGCTGGCTTGCACGCGAGGCGCGCTCGTTCATGGAGGCAAAGAGGCTTCACGAAAGGATACTGACATTCGATTCGCACTGCGACACGCCGATGTTTTTCGGCAAGGACATTGATTTCGGCCGACGCGACCCGCAGATACTCGTTGACCTCCACAAGATGCATGAGGGACGATTGGACGCAGCCGTCATGGCGGCTTATCTGCCTCAGGGCGCGAGGGACGAAGAGTCGCTCCTCTCGGCAACGGCAAAGGCCGACCAGATAATCACACGTATCGAGGAACTGGCTGCGCGCCACTGCACGGAGATGGACATTGCCTATGTGCCCGACGACCTCAGCAGGCTCAAGCGCGAGGGCAAGAAGGCTGTGATGATTGGCATTGAGAACGGTTATGCGGTCGGCAAGGACATCAGGAATGTGGAGCACTTCAGAAAGCGCGGCGTGGTGTATATGACCCTGTGCCACAACGGCGACAACGATATATGCGATTCGGCACGCGGCAACGGTGAACACGGAGGTGTGAGCGAGTTCGGTGCGAAGGTCATCGGCGAGATGAACCGCACGGGCATGATGGTGGATCTTTCGCACGGTGCGGAATCGAGCTTCTACGATGCACTCGAAATAAGCCGTACTCCGATTGTATGCTCGCACTCGTCGGCCAAGGCTTTGTGCAATCATCCGCGCAATCTCACGGACGAGCAGATGAAGGCGCTGGCAAAGAGAGGAGGCGTGGCTCAGGTGACGCTCTACCACGGATTCCTGCGCGAGGAAGGCGAAGCGTCCATCATGGATGCTGTGGAGCATCTGAACCACATGGTAAACGTGATGGGCATCGAACACGTGGGCATCGGCACCGACTTCGACGGCGACGGAGGTGTGAGCGGATGTGCCTCGGCTTCGGAACTGATAAACTTCACACGCAAGCTGATGGCGGAACGCTACAGCGAGAAGGACATTGCCTTGATTTGGGGAGGAAACTTCCTGAGGGTGATGGACGAGGTGCAGAGGTATGCCGGAGGAAATGCCTGACATCGAATGCATTGCGCTGTCGTCAAGGCTGATGCAAAGAACCTGCAAGTGCATTTTATCGCATACAACACAGAACGAAAAAAAGAGGAAAAAGACTGACATTTTATATATGAAAAAAATATTGACTTTTGCAATGTCGGCTGCTTTGGCGGCTCTGCTTGCTTCGTGCGGTGGCTCCGGCAGTCAGAATAAGGATGCCGAGACAGAAGGAAAAGAAGTTGAAGTTCCGACTTTCTGTGCCGACAGTGCATACGCATACGTTGCGGCGCAGTGTGCCTTCGGACCTAGAGTGATGAACAGCGAGGCTCACGACAAGTGCGGCGACTACATCGCTGGAAAATTTAAAGAATTCGGTGCCGAAGTGATTTCGCAGAACGCAGAACTGACACGCTATGACGGGATGAAGCTGAAGGCACGCAATATCATAGCTTCCTACAACAGCGGCAATCCGATAAGGGTGATGATCTGCGGCCATTGGGATTCACGTCCTTGGGCGGACAACGACAAGAATGACGACAAGCATCAATCGCCTATCGACGGTGCCAACGATGGTGCAAGTTCCGTGGGCGTAATGCTCGAGATGGCACGCCAGATTCAGGCAAAAGCTCCGGAAATCGGCGTTGATTTCATCTGTTTCGATGCTGAAGACAGCGGAAAGCCTCAGTGGGCGGAGAAAGAGGATGAAAACAACGAAGCTACATGGTGTCTGGGCTCGCAGTACTGGTCGGCAAACATGCACAAGGAGGATTATTTTGCCCGCTACGGCATATTGCTCGACATGGTGGGCGGACGTGGTTCTGTTTTCATGAAAGAGGGATTCTCCGTTCAATACGCATCTGACGTGGTCGACAAGGTTTGGAAAGCGGCCGAGAAATGTGGCTACAGCGCTTACTTCAAGAACGTAGGCGGAGGATACGTCACCGACGACCATCTGCCTGTGAACCGCATTGCCGGAATTCCATGCATAGACGTAATAGGAAGCGATGCCGTGAACGGCGGATTCGTCAGCTCATGGCACACTGTGGACGACAACATGGACAACATCGACAAGGGAACGCTCAAGGCTGTCGGACAGACAATGATGGAGGTTATATACAACGAAAAATAAAAAACTTATTTGCACAACACATAAGCATTATGACTATACAAGAGGCAGAACAGGAAATAATCGAGGAATTCAGCGACTACGAAGACTGGATGGACAAATATCAGCTGCTCATCGATCTGGGCAACGAACAGGAACCGCTCGACGAAAAATACAAGACGGAGAGCAACCTTATTGACGGATGTCAGAGCCGTGTATGGCTTCAGGCCGACTACGAGGACGGAAAGATACATTTCCAGGCAGAAAGTGACGCTCTCATCGTAAAGGGCATCGTTTCGCTCCTGCTGAGAGTATTTTCTGACCGCACACCGGATGAAATTCTCAATGCAGACCTGCGTTTCATTGAAGAAATCGGACTGAAAGAACATCTTTCGCCTACACGAAGCAACGGACTTGTGGCAATGATTAAACAGATAAGACTTTATGCCATGGCCTTCAAGGCAAAAGAAGAGCAGAAAGCATAAATATAAATCACAAAATCAAGCATAAGGGAGAACAGCTAGATGTCTTGGCTGTTCTCCCTTATGTGTTTTTTGAGGTCTGCAAAATGATTTTTTCGACAAAATATGGTATTTTTGCAGAAATTTACATTTAACCAACTAAACAAGTAATATTAAGGACAAGAAATTTACCAAAAAGGACAAATCGTAACTTATGAAAATTTCAGGATTCAAGCCGGTTCTCTTTCAGGACCTGCGCAACTACAACAAGGAAAAATTCACAGCCGACATCATGGCCGGCATAATTGTCGGCATCGTGGCCCTGCCTCTTGCCATAGCCTTCGGTATAGCATCAGGAGTAACACCTGAAAAAGGCATTATAACGGCCATTGTAGCCGGTTTTGCCATATCGCTGTTCGGCGGAAGCAAAGTACAGATAGGAGGCCCTACAGGAGCGTTTATCGTAATAATCTACGGTATTATTCAGGAATACGGACTTGAAGGGCTTGCCATAGCAACAATCATGGCAGGAGCCTTTCTGGTGCTTCTCGGTGTGTTCCGCCTTGGAACCATCATACGCTTCATCCCCTATCCTATCGTCGTGGGATTCACAAGCGGAATTGCGCTTACAATATTCACAACGCAGATAAAGGACCTTCTGGGCCTGCAGATGGACGAAGTGCCGGCTGACTTCATATCCAAATGGGTCGCATACGTGAAAAATATCGGTACAACAGACTTATGGACAGCAGCTGTAGGTATCGTAAGCATCATCATCATTGCTCTCACGCCTAAGGTATCGAAGAAAGTGCCAGGCTCACTGGTTGCAATCGTTGTGATGACCCTGTTGTGCCTGCTCCTTGAAAGCCAGTTCGGAATCTCGGTAGACACCATCGGCGACAGATTCAAGATAAGTTCGGAACTGCCGGCGGCTGAGATGCCTGCAATGAACTGGGAGGCAGTGAAAGGACTTGTACAGCCGGCAATAACCATTGCAGTGCTGGGCGCAATAGAATCGCTCCTGTCGGCTACAGTGGCTGACGGTGTAACCGGACAGCGCCACAACTCCAATCAGGAGCTTATAGGCCAGGGAATTGCCAATATTCTGACTCCTATGTTCGGCGGAATACCTGCAACAGGAGCTATTGCACGTACTATGACAAACATCAACAACGGCGGAAAGACTCCGATATCGGGAATCATTCATGCAGCTGTACTGCTTCTCATATTCCTGTTCCTCATGCCGTACGCACAGTACATTCCGATGTCGTGCCTTGCAGGTGTACTTGTAATCGTGTCGTACAACATGAGCGGATGGCGCACGCTGAGAGAGATGGCAAATAATCCGAAATCGGACGTGGTGGTGCTTTGGCTTACGTTTGCACTGACTGTAGTGTTCGACCTAACAATAGCAATCGAGGTGGGCATCATACTCGCATGCTTCATGTTTATGAAGAGAATGACCGAAACCACACATGTTTCGGTGCTTACTGACGAAATAGAAGCCAATGCTGAGAGCGACTTCGAGGTGCACAACGAGGAGAATCTTGTTATCCCTGAAGGTGTAGAAGTATACGAGATAGACGGTCCATTCTTCTTCGGTATTGCCAACAAGTTCGATGATGTAATGGCAGCCATGTCCGACAAGCCGAAGGTGAGAATCATCAGAATGAGAAGAATACCGTTCATCGATTCAACAGGTATTCACAACCTCCACAACCTCATATCCATGAGCCACAAGGAGGACATAAAGATTATTCTTTCAGGAGTAAATGACGATGTAAGGAAGATGCTTGAAAGAAACGGCTTCAACGAACTCGTTGGAAAAAGATTCATCTGTCCTAACATCAACGTTGCACTTGAAGTTGCATCCGAGGAGGTAAACAAGAAATAAAAAGATTACCTCCACGGACACAATCATAAACATTAATGAAAGATACTGTCAATATCTGAATGAACTTCCTCCGAGGAATTCGCGCAGAAGCGATGTAGGCGGAAGTTCTCTGCTAGAAATCGGATAGAACAGTCTCAAAAACATCTTAAGCCTGAATGCCTCCGCGTATTCAGGCTTATCTTCTTGTACATTGTCGAGAAGAGGCATCACCTGATTGCGCAGTACTGCCAGTTCGAAAAGAAGTGCACTGTTGAACATGGCGTCTGCACGTTCCTGATAAGGAAATATCCACTTGTCTTCGCCACGACGCACACTCGGCCATCGTCTTATTGTTTCTTCGGCAGAACATCCGCGGTACTTGTAGTCGCGTACAATACGACGTATCATACGGTTGTCCGTGTTAGGAATATAGTTGTGATCGTCGAGCTTGATGGTTGTAAGTGCCGAAACATATATCTTGTATTTCCTGTCCTCAGGAATCTTTTCTGTAAGCATCGGGTTGAGTGCATGAATACCCTCAAGCACAAGAATCATGTTCTTCTCAAGCTTCAGTTTCTGTCCGCTCGCCTCGCGCTTTCCTGTCTGGAAATTATAGCGCGGCAATTCTATTTCCTCACCGGAAAGAAGCTGGTTGAGCTGTTTGTTGAAGAAATCGAGATCAAGGGCATATATAGACTCGAAATCATATTCGCCGTTTTCGTCCTTAGGAGTATCTTCACGGTCGAGGAAATAGTCGTCGAGCGACACAGGATAAGGCTTTCTTCCTGATGTCATAAGCTGTATTGACAAACGTTTGCTGAACGTTGTCTTTCCGCTCGAGGAAGGTCCTGAGATGAGCACTACTCCCACATTCTCCCTACTGCATATATCATCTGCAATATGTATTATCTTCTTTTCCTGAAGAGCTTCCGACACCATTATCAAATCGCTTGCCATACCGCGCTTGCAGCAGAAGTTGAGATCGCCCACAGTACTTACACCCAAGAGTTTCTCAAGCCTATGATCTTCGCGGAACACACCCAGCATCTTTTCCTGCTTTATGACATCTCCAAGCTTATGAGGTTCCTTGATGTCGGGAACACGCAGAAGCAGACCGTCATAGTACTTCACAAGGTCGAAAAGCTTCAGGAATCCGGTGCTAGGCACAAGCGAACCATAATAATAGTCAATTGTGTCTTCCAAGCGATAATAGAACGAATAGAGCGTGCCGAGACTTTCATACAGACGTGCCTTGTTCTCCATTCCTTTGTCACGGAAAAGCTTTACGGCATCGGCCGTAGGACATTCCACACGATGGAACTTCATATCCTTGTCGACAATCTCCTTCATGCGCTCCTTGAGCTTGATGGCATCTTCAAGTTCGAGCTCACGTCCGAGATTGAGAGTGAAATAGTAACCGTTCGAAACAGGTGCTTCCATAAGCATAGAAACGCCGGGATAGAGTTCGTCGACAGCTTTCCACAATACAAAACAGAGCGAACGCACATACACACGACGGGCTGCGGCAGAGGTTATGTCGAGAAAACGTATATGCTTGTTGCTGAAGACTCTGAATCGCAATCCTTCTATCTTGTTGTTCACAAGCGCGCACAACGGCTGGTTCTCCATATTCAGTTCCATGCCTTCATAAATATCCATGAGCGTGCAACCGAAGTCAAACTCCTTTGTCATCCCGTTGTTTTCGCAATATATCTGCAGTTTATTATCCATAAGCTTTTCAGTATTAAATTGCTTAAAGATAAAAATTTAAAGAGTGCCGCCTGCAAGGTTGTATGATAAATTAATCTGAAACATCCGATTATTCATCATTTTTAACCCTGCATGCGGCACTTTGCATAACGCACCGGCAATTACGCGTGGTGTGCTACAATCCTCCGTCGAAAATCCAGATACCTTTCTCGTTGTCGTTTCTCAACATGATGTACAGTTCCTTCACATTTCCGCTTCCGTCCTTCAGCTTGAAAGGAACTTTTACTCCGCAGTAGCTTTCATCACGCTCTGGCGTTCCTACAGACGAAATCGTGTATGAAGCATAAATATCGTGCAGAGTAGAAAAAGTTTCCGATGATATCATTCCGTCAATACCGCTTTCCTCACCTGTTATCAATGCATTGATCATACGGCGTGCTGCATCCTCGGCACTCTCTCCTGCATGTCCGGCATGAGGTGCATTCCATTGTCCGCAATGCTGCCAATCGTAAGAGGCGAAAGGTACACTTTTCAGGCTGTCCAGGTCGATTGGAATGTTATACCTTATGCTGACTGTATACATGACGAGAACGTCTTTTTCTCCATCGTTCTGCCACATTCTGAAACTCTTCAGCAGACCGGAAGCAACATCAAAGACATACTCGCGTCTGAATGCCGGTTCTCCGCTTTGTTCAGGACTCTCAGAAACATCAAGCTTTATTTCATTTCCGGTCTTCTCCATGAGACATCCGTCGCCGTTGTCAGAAGAAACCCGTTTCTTTTCACGTCCAAGTATCTGTTCAGGACGAATAAGGTCCTTGAACACACCGTCGACAAAATTATCGTCCTTATCGCCAATGACGCCGAAATGTCCGCTTATCGGCCACATATACATACTACGCGAATCGAATACCACATGACGCCCACCCTCGCGGTCGAGACGCCAATAAAGCGAATCGCCCTGGTGAACAACCCTGAGCTTATGGCTTATGAAACCGCTCTCTGGGAAAAAGAACTCAAAATTCTCATTCGGATAAGTGCGCACAGCCATGTCAATCTCCATGTTTCCCACGTTGCCTACACTGTAAATGCCGTTGTCGAGAACGCCTATAGGGTCGGCCTTGGCTCCTGTAGACATGAATTCGCTGTATCCTACCGCAACTCCGGCAATGAAAATCATCACTGCTGCGGCCACAGAACCTACAGTTCTTAAAAATCTGCTCCGCGCAGGCCTGCGCTTTGCTTGAGCTGCAGGCATGTGCTTAGGCGTGAGCAAATCTACAGTCTCGGAAAATCGCTTATAATAAGCTCTGCACTCAGGACATTCCTTCATGTGCTCTTCCATTTCTGCCGTAACAGAACCGCAGCCTGCTGTTTCGGCAACCATATCTCTAAATCTGATGCAATCCATACTGTTTCCTTTCTTTTGCTTAAGGTTAATGACTCTCCGGCATCTTCAGGTCGAGCAACTTCCTGACCTTCTCAATGCCATACTTGAAACGTGACTTCACTGTGCTCTCCGGAAGACCTGTCATCTGTGCTATGTCGCCGAACTGAAGCCCTCCTATCGTTCTCAGACGGATTACTTCTGCCTGTTCCTCCGGAATCATTGCAAGAAGAAGCGTGATACGGTTGAACTCACTTTCAAAGCTCTCGCCGCCGTCCGTGGTTTCCGACGGAAACTCCGACTCTCGCACACAGCCCAAGGGTATGGACAGGAACGAGCGTGAACTTCTGACGTGGTCAACGCAAGCATTGTAAACCGAGCGGAACAGATACCTGCGCACAGCATCTGCATCGGTTCGCAAGCCGCCATTCGAACAAACCCTTGAATATACGTTCTGAATGATGTCCTCGGCATCATCCATATTACCAATGTGGTAACAAGCATATCTGAGAAGATTTGCTCTTTCGTGTTCCATTATTTCAACTAATTCTTTTCTCATACAATTGCTGTATTAACTGAATGGACGGTGCACCGTGCCTTTCTGACATAAAATACGTACAAAGGCTTCAAAAGACGCAAAAATGCACATCTTTTTTAATCGATAAATGCTCCTCACTGCTGTCTATGAAATATTGCGAGGGCTCGCGCTTCATATTTCGAGCGCCCGCAGACTCGACCGCGAGCCCTCACGACGGCACCGATAAGGGCTTGCGATAGAAATAGACGTTAAGCAAAGTTTCAGAATCACCCGAAAAAACATTATCTTAGCTGAGTTTTTCGACTAAATATATCAGAAAAAGACATAAAAGACTATATGGCTAAGGCAAAAGACGAATTGACGCCGATGATGAAGCAGTTCTACGACTTGAAGGCCAAGCATCCGGATGCGCTGATGCTCTTCAGGTGCGGCGACTTCTACGAGACTTACTGCGAAGATGCTGTCGCGGCGTCGGAAATTCTCGGCATAACGCTCACTAAACGCAGCGGAGGTGCTGGAAAGAAGGAAGATGCCACACAGATGGCAGGATTTCCGCACCATGCACTCGACACCTATCTGCCCAAACTCATCAGGGCGGGAAGGCGTGTGGCCATCTGCGACCAGCTTGAAGACCCTAAACTGACAAAGAAGCTGGTGAAGAGAGGCATCACGGAACTTGTCACACCGGGTGTTGCCATGAGCGACAACGTGCTCAACTACAAGGAAAACAACTTCCTGGCGGCCATACATTTCGGAAAATCGGCATGCGGAGTGGCATTTCTGGACATATCGACGGGAGAATTTCTCACAGCCGAGGGCACAACAGACTACATCGACAAGCTTCTCGGCAATTTTGCCCCTAAGGAGGTGCTTTTCGAAAGAGGACGCAAACCTATGTTCGAGGGCAACTTCGGAAACAAATTCTTTACGTTCGAGCTCGACGACTGGATTTTCACCGAGCAGTCGGCCAACTCGAAACTTTTGTCGCATTTCGAGACGAAGAATCTAAAGGGATTCGGCGTTGACCATCTGAAGAACGGAATCATTGCCGCAGGCGCCATACTCTACTATCTGGAACAGACACAGCATACGCAGATAAGCCATATACGCTCTATTTCACGCATAGAAGAGGACAAATACGTCCGCATGGACAAGTTCACCATCAGGAGCCTCGAACTGCTCGGTTCGATGAACGACGGAGGAAAGAGCCTTCTGGAGGTGATGGACAAGACCATAAGTCCGATGGGAGGACGTATGCTGAGACGCTGGATGGTGTTTCCGCTGAAGGACGTCCGACCTATCGAAGAGAGGCTCAACGTTGTGGAATACTTCTTCCGCGAACCGGATTTCCGCAACACGGTCGAGGAACAGCTGCATCGCATAGGCGACCTGGAGCGAATCATTTCGAAAGTGGCAACAGGACGTGTCTCGCCGCGTGAAATGGTACAGCTGAAGGTGGCTCTGCAGGCCATAAAACCGATAAAGGAAGCGTGTGAGGCTGCAGACAACGACAGTTTGAAGGCCATAGGCCGAAAACTGGACCTGTGCGAGGCTCTGCGCGACAGAATAGACAAGGAAATAAACAGCGATCCGCCTTTCCAGGTGAACAAGGGAGGTGTGATTGCAGACGGTGTGGACAGCGAACTCGACGAACTGCGAAAGATAGCCTATTCGGGCAAAGATTATCTTCTGCAGATACAGCAGCGCGAAATCGAAGCAACGGGCATACAGAGCCTTAAAATAGGCTTCAACAGCGTGTTCGGATACTACATGGAGGTGAGGAACACATTCAAGGAGAATGTTCCGCCTGACTGGATTAGAAAACAGACTCTCGTCAATGCCGAACGCTACATCACACAGGAGCTGAAGGAATATGAGGAAAAGATACTCGGAGCGGAGGAAAAAATCATATCGCTCGAAACAAGGCTTTTCAACGAACTTGTAATAAATGCGGCGGATTTCATCCCGGCCATACAGATAAATGCCAATCAGGTGGCAAGACTCGACTGTCTGCTCTCATTTGCCGAAACGGCAAGGGCAAACAAGTACATACGTCCGGTCATAGAGGACAGCGACGTGCTCGACATAAGACAGGGACGCCACCCTGTGATCGAACAGCAGATGCCGATAGGCGAAAGCTACGTGGCCAACGACATATATCTGGACACGCAGAAACAGCAGATTATAATCATCACCGGACCAAACATGGCCGGAAAATCGGCTCTCCTGCGTCAGACGGCACTCATTACGCTCATGGCTCAGATAGGCTGTTTCGTACCGGCAGAGAGTGCACGCATAGGCCTTGTCGACAAGATTTTCACCCGTGTAGGTGCGAGCGACAACATTTCTGTGGGCGAATCGACCTTCATGGTTGAAATGAACGAGGCGGCAAACATCCTCAACAACATATCTCCGCGCTCGCTGGTGCTGTTTGATGAGCTTGGACGAGGAACATCAACCTACGACGGTATATCCATTGCATGGGCCATCGTGGAATACATTCACGAAAACACACGAGGACGGGCACGCACGCTCTTCGCCACACACTACCATGAGCTTAACGAGATGGAGAAATCTTTTCCGCGCATCAAGAACTTCAACGTATCGGTGAAGGAGGTCGACGGCAAGGTCATATTCATGCGTAAGCTCGTTCCTGGCGGTAGCGAACACTCATTCGGTATACATGTAGCCAAAATCGCCGGAATGGCTCCCAGCATCATTAAAAGGGCAAATCAGATACTGAAAGAGCTGGAGAGCAACAACTCAGGCAACGGAGTGTCGCGCCCTACTGCCGAAATTGCAGAATCGAGAGAAGGAATGCAGCTCAGTTTCTTCCAGCTGGACGACCCTGTGCTGTGCCAGATACGCGACGAGATTCTAAATCTCGACATAAACAACCTGACTCCGATGGAAGCTCTCAACAAGCTCAACGAGATAAAGAAAATCGTGGGAGGAAAATAAGTTTTAAGCTCAAGATTATATTGGCAAAATAAAAAAATGACCGGATCTGACGATGGAATGTGTCAGATCCGGTCATTTTTTTTATTTCAACTCCGTCAATAATATTGCAGAGGCGAATCAATCTTTCTTACTGTCGGCAAAACGACGCAGCAACGGACTGCCAATCATGCAGTATATGCCGATGATGACGAACGGAATGCTGAGAATCTGTCCCATATCGAGAAGCATGCCCTGCTCGAAATCAACCTGCTCTTTCTTCAGGAACTCCACGAAGAAGCGGAATGTGAAGATTGTGGCAAGACAGAATCCGAAAAAGAATCCTGTGCCGACCTTCTCACGGTGCTTCATATAGATGACAGCTCCGATGATGAATATCACAAAATATGCAATGGCTTCATAGAGCTGTGCCGGATGGCGCGGAACAAGCATTCCGTCGACCATGGCATCGTACGTATGGAAAATGAAAGCCCAAGGCACATCTGTCGGCGTACCGATGATTTCAGAGTTCATGAGATTGCCCAGACGTATCATACAGGCTGTCATAGGGGTTGCTATGGCTATGTTGTCGAGCACGCGCAGGAAGTTTATTCCTGTCTTGCGCACATAGAACACAAGAGCCACAAAAAGACCTATCGTTCCGCCGTGGCTCGCCAGTCCCAAATAGCCTTCAAATTTCCATCCGTCGGGAAGCAGACGTATAGGCAGAATCATCTCAATGAAATGTGTGAAACTCGTAAGATAGTAATCCGGTTCGTAGAACAGGCAGTGGCCCAGACGCGCTCCGATAAGTATGCCGATGAAGCAATAGAACAGAAGCGGATCAAACTTCTCATCTTCAATCTTCTGCTGCTTGTAGAGCTTCTGAACTATCAGATAGGCAAACAAAATGCCGACAAGCCAGCAGAGAGAATACCAGCGTACGGAATATCCGAAGATGTTGAAAGCCTCCAGCTTGGGAGCCCAGTCGATGAATGCCGTTGTAACCATAACTGAAATAGTTTTGGAAAGTTGTGAGAAAACGCCGTTTTATACGTTGAATCGGAAGTGCATGATGTCGCCGTCCTGCACAACATAGTCTTTTCCTTCGATTCCGAGCTTTCCGGCTTCGCGTACGGCAGCTTCAGACCCATACTTGATATAATCCTCATACTTGATGACTTCTGCGCGTATGAAGCCTTTTTCGAAGTCTGTGTGAATAACTCCGGCACACTGTGGAGCCTTCGATCTATTGAGGTATGTCTATGACTTTAATTCCATCGGACCAGCAGTGATGAATGTTTCCAGATCGAGCATCTTGTATGCCGCCTTGATAAGACGGTTTACACCTGATTCTTCAAGACCGAGTTCGGCAAGGAACATCTGACGGTCTTCGTAGCTGTCGAGTTCGGCAATATCAGCCTCTGTACGTGCTGCAACAACAAGAATCTCCGCATTTTCGTCCTTTACAGCCTCGCGTACCTGCTCAACATACTTGTTTCCGTTTACTGCACTTGCATCATCTACATTGCACACGTAAAGAACAGGTTTTGTTGTCAGCAGGAACAGACTCTTCGAATATGCCTGCTCTTCCTTGCTGTCGAACTGTACCGTACGTGCAGACTTACCCTGCTCGAGAGCTTCCTTGTAGGCCGACAGAACGCCGTATTCCATCTTTGCATCCTTGTCGCCGCCTACTTCTGCAACCTTCTTGACCTTGGCCATGCGTGCCTCTACAGTTTCCAGGTCCTTGAGCTGAAGTTCAGCATCGATGATTTCCTTGTCGCGCACCGGATTGACAGTACCGTCGACATGAGTGACATTTTCATCGTCGAAACAGCGGAGCACGTGTATGATGGCGTCTGTTTCGCGGATATTGCCCAAAAACTTGTTTCCGAGTCCCTCACCCTTGCTGGCACCTTTGACCAGTCCGGCGATATCGACAATCTCTACGGTTGTAGGTACGATGCGTCCAGGATGAACCAGCTCAGCAAGTTTTGTGAGTCTCTCATCCGGTACGGTTATCACGCCCACGTTAGGTTCTATAGTACAGAAAGGGAAATTTGCCGCCTGCGCCTTAGCATTGGAAAGGCAGTTGAAAAGCGTCGACTTGCCTACATTAGGAAGTCCGACGATGCCACATTGTAAAGCCATAAATTTAAATATATCTAAATGTTTGATTATACCATGAAAATCTGATGTTCTGGAATGAAAAGCACGGGCTTTCATACCGTAAAAAACATTAAGGTGCGCAAAGATACTAATTTTTTCAGCTATTTGATAAACAGACATTTCGTTTGAGCCTGCAGCTTCTGTCAAAAAAGCCCGAAGCTTATTTAAATTTGAAAAAAAACGCTAAACTCTTTTAATATAATGCAGTTTTTGTATATTTTTGCGTTATAAATATTTAAAGGGCGGAATGTGCCCATCAAACATTCAAAAAAGTGTTTAACAATGGCAAACTCCTCCCTATACTACTGCCAAGTCAAAACAAAAATTTCAGATAATGAATATCGCATCAAATAAAGCCTTGCGCAAATCAGCACAAATAATAGTCAGCACAATCTGCCTTGTCGCAACACTGGCATGCGGAGAAGGCAACGGTGCGCATATACCTTCAATTGCATCAAGAGATACATTAAAGACTCCGCCATGCAGAAGCGAAGCTGTCAAATATACTACATCCGGAAACGACATTGCGGCAATTGAAATCACATCTGCAGGAAACTACATGGTAATTCCTACAATGGACAGCATTGCACTGCACAATGCCAGAAAACAGTTTTCGATAAACAAAGTGAACACTTTCTTAAGAAAGAAAACTGTCAACGGTGCTGAAAATGTAATATGCGGACGATTCACAAAAAGAGGCAAAGGTGCGTTTACACTCGAGAATTACGGAAGTCTGGAGCACCAAACCGGAAACAAGCTTAAATTGACTGCAGAGAAAGGAAAGAGCTATGAACTGGACTGCATCGCAAGCATAAAAAGAAATTCCCTGGACAAGCTTAATGCATCTGTATGCCGTACATGGGAGCTGACCGAAGTGGAAACGTTCATATATGACGAGGATGAAAAGGAACTGGACAACCATACCTTTTCCAGCGAAACTATGTCCAGAGACTACAACAAGTATCTCATAATGACTGAATACGGAACGTTCGCCAGCATAGACAAAGACGGAAAGACCAACAGCATCGGCAAATGGAAATGGAGCGACCCGACCAACAGAATCTTCAGATACCGCTACAGAGGTGATGTAGGCAATTATGGTTACATACAGGTAGATTTTGACGGTACAACAATGTATTTGCAGGAAACATTCTCTGAATATGACATAAAGCACCTGCAAAAAATAAAATACGTTATCATTTCAAGATGCAAACCTGTTTACAGAAGCAATCTTAAGTAATAAAGACTCAATGTAAATGAAATCAGATAGTCAACAATGGAAAAAGACGAAAACAGCAAAGAAAATAAGCATAAAAGCAAATCTCTGAGTACATGCATCTTATGGGGAATAATCATAATAGGTTTGCCGTTGGGAATTGTCATGCATAATATTGGAGTTGGAATTCCATTGGGAGCACTGGCAGGAATGGTTTACCATTCATTTCTGAGCAGTAATGACAAAGACAACAATACATCGAAATAGCAACTATAACCCAATATGGTGGAACCAGAAACTCCACCATATTTTTTTGCCCTTATGCCATCAGTAATTATTTCGCTTACTTAATCATTTCACCTGCATTATAAAAGTTCTTTATTTGTATTAAGGTTCATGCATCTCTGTCTTAACTGCTCCCCTATTGCATTGTTAGCACAGAATGCATTTATAGTTAATACAGTCCATAAATTCAGTTATAACCGAATACAAATAAAAGAGGGTACTCCATATATCATCCAAAGATGACACTCAAGCTTGTTTTTTATGCCTATATGAACATACATACTCCTAACGCAAGATATAGAAGCTTTGTCGTGATGCCCACTTCATATAGTTTGCAGTTTTCGCCACCTCGGCTTCATAACCACCAGCCGTTTCCTTAACAATCTAAAAGATGACATCAATCATAGAAGTAAAGCGCAGACAGAACGCCTACAAGAAATAAACAAATGAAAAAAATCGCTATATAGCCACTTCATCAGAAAGTTAGCTATATAGCGATTTTCTATTGTAAACAGGATGTTTTGACACACCCTCTTCTTGTAAAAAAGTTGTTACTTGTGATGATTTACGAATGTAAAAATTTGATACACTCGATGGATCATCTTTATTTTACAATAATCTTGGAACTTTTGACGTTGCCATTTTTGCCGGTTACGGAGATGACATTCAGTCCTTGGCTGAGTTCGGACGAATTTATCTGCAACGTTTTCTGTCCAGCAGGAACAGTGGTACGGTAAACCGTCCGACCACCTGCATCATGTACTGTTACTACTCTATTGTTGCTTTCATTGCCACTCAACTCAATGGTAAGTGTTTCGTTACGACCGACCAAAGAAGGATGTACGTTTGCTTTTACTGGTTCTCCTATCTGCTTGATACTGCTCGAGTTGGAATTGACGCTGTAATAATAATGATATACTCCATCATCTGAATCCACAACGGCTCTTAAGAAATTTTTTTCATTGATGGTAACAATTTCCAAATCTGACAAACGCATTCCATCATAAGTTATTGTCTGCAACACATCTCCGGTTTCTGAAACAATATTAAAACCTATTCGGTCTTGTTCATAGCTCTCACCAGAAGAATATATCGGGCTTATATATTCATAGTTTTCATCGTTGTTGAACAAAGTCTGGGTCACTGCTATGTAAAGGTCTCCATAGCTTAATCCCGTATTGTAGTTGAAGTAACGGATTTCCCAGTCTATTCCCGGATTGAAAGGAACATTAAAAGACTTTATGACATTAAGGTCATCATCATGTACGTTTATTTTGTTGAATTCATCAGAAGAATCATCATTATCAGAAAAATCGCCGGAATATTCTATTGATACAATATGTGATTTTCCATCAGCAGAGAAATCTGCAGGAATGAAATAATCATCATCGTTCCCCAACTTCACTACATCATTTATAACTTGCGCTTGGATTCCTGCTGCAGCCGTAAACATGGCTAATGTAATCATTAAATTTTTCATTTCTTGACTATTGGTTTATTAAAAAGGCGTGCAACCATTCTTTTCGCTCGCCTTTGCTTATGGTTGACACCAAGTAATCTGTTATTCTACTAGCATAAAACAGCCCACGCTTTATCAAGCGTGAACTTTCACCCTGCATGCTCTCAAATGACAAATATTTGGCGATATTATAAGCAAAGAGAACAAGAGCTAAAAGCTCAATATTATTATTTGTTCATTTCAAGTTTGACTGAATGGAAACGCGCTTTCGGTTTGTAATTGCGCCACACATTTACTGTGCGACGATTTTTATTCTCAACCTGCGGAATGCCACTCTTCCGAGTGTCCAAATTCCTCTTGCGTTACTTTTGTTCCTTTTCTATTTCTTTACCTCCTTTTTAAAGCGTTATCACTTCCACTAAAATGTCTTATAAGATTCTATCACTATTTTTCATTATAAAGTTCCACAGGACCTATCAATCCTGAAGGAAGCAGAGGTTCGTCGGCATTCCACTGTTTACGCGCAGAGAAAACCTTACGGCCCGATGTGCGCGACGACGGATTGGAAAGCCATTCAGGCCATCTTGCCATAGTACCCCCACTGTCGTAACCAACGTCATCAGGAAGCTGTTCATCACCGATAAGCCTGTTCGGCCAAAGATTAACAACCTCAACAACAAGTTTATTCTCACCTGCAACAGCCTCGGAGCTTATATCAAAACGATATGGACTATGCCATACCGTACCAAGCTGTTTGCCGTTAAGACTGGCACGGGCTATGACCTCTACCCTTCCAAGGTCAAGAATCAGCTCTGCACCATCCGTAAGCATATCCTGATCAATATTTATTGTCTTCGTATAGCACGCTGTACCGCTGAAATAACGTACATCCTTGTCAGAATGTTCGCTCCACGAGATAAGTTCAGGGAAAACCTGCACAGAGTCGGTGACCATGTATGATGGGAAAGATACTGTCCAGGAACCACCTACAGACTTAGTATTGAACTTTTGCCTGTGAATAGGAAGCAGAGGCAATTGCTGTTCAGAAAGACCTTCTCCACGGAACACAACAAACCAGCTTCTCGAAGACGGCATAGGAAGATGTACAACTGTACGACCGTCAGATGTACTGTAATACTGCGCAGCATAACGATTTCCAGTTTCAGGATCCCAAACTTCGACTGGACGACCAGAAATACGGAAGATACATGATGCATCAGCAACAGTGTCGGACGATGTATTTGCTACGAAATAGAAATCGTCTGAACCATACGACATGTGTATTGCCTCTATTCCAGCTGACGGCATACTGAAATCTGGTGCTATACCCATACGCTCAAGTGCCTGCTCGACAGTGATGCCAGTAAACACACGTCCGCGTCCAAAACGTCTTTCTTCAATCGGAGCTTCGGATTCTTTACCCCAAAGCTCATCGGCAATAGAAGAAAGCTTCTTTTCACGCTTCTTATAATCAGCAAGGCCAGGCACTGAAACAGGGCGTTTGCCGAGTATTGACGCTCCACGACGCACAAGATTGCGTATATGAGAAAGCATTTCTACAGACATTGTTTCTGTGTCAGGGAGCACAAGAAGCTTATAAGGAGCGCGTCCTTTGACCAGACAACCGCTTTCATCTGCATCAACCTGACGAAACGCCTGCTCGCCTATAACATCATAATCATATCCCTTGAAAGCAGCACCAGCGAAACGCCTTCCCGGTTCTTCGGATTGAAGCAACAGTACATCGGCACAGAAAGTGCCCTGCTGAAGCAGATGCTGGCAACGTGTAATATATTCATGCCACGACCCTGAGAAGTTCCACCACGTGTTCGTACGCTCATATTTCGTACCCCACATATTCATCTGAACTGCAGGACCCGGAACATCAAAACACTGGCTGGAATAACGGTGGAAAACAAGACGATTGATACCTCCGCAGAAAGCTTTATCAACCAAAGGTTTCATTATCTCAGGATGCCACTGCCAACGTTCGGCGCCAGATGATGTCAAGGCCTCGGCTGCAACAATCTGCGTGCCGTTAAGATGTGCGGCCGAAGCCATAAGCTTGACAGTAGGGTCAAAATTAGGATGCCATCCTATAGGTATCCAGAATTCAGCCATAGGAATATCGACATACTGCATGGCATTCATATCGTTGGCCGGTGTGGTATAGCATTCATAAGAAAACTTAAGCCCTTCTTTGTTGGCCAGATCATGCATCTCCTTAACATAGTTTTCTACAAAAAGTTCACTGATGGTGAGACGTAGATCATACATAAAACGCTCTGTTTCCTGAAGAGATCCTATTATGCGTCCAGTCAACACAGGAAGCCATGGAAGTATATCATATCCCCTTTTCCGACGAAATATCTTTTCGAAGCCAGGGGTCCAGTTCTGCCCTCCTCCTTCCCAACTATCTATATGTACGGTATTGAAAGATGGACTATCAGCACTCTCTTTCAATTTACGCACCATTTTGTCGAAATGAAAACGTGTTGCTTCACGGCTGAGCTTATCTGTTTCAGGACCAATAACCTTGTCTATGACCGGACCAATACAGCTTCCTGTCCACTGATGCCCGAAACGAATAATGGTCCACTTTCCTTCAGGAACATCCCATGTAATATTTCCATCGGCATTCATCATATCTGTAAGCACGACAATCTTATCTGCAGGAATAACAGCAGACAATGGTGCTGAGTCGGCAAGAGGTGCACTCTGAGTACCTCGATACATGAGATAACGTGGAAATCCAGGCCACTGCAATGCCTTGTAGGTCATAGGTGCACATGAATATCTTACAGGACCGGCATTTCCTGGATTCTGACAGCTTTTTAAAGGGAAATCATATATCGAATAGCGCATTGAAGGAATTGTATCTATGACAGGAATTGCCACTACAGCTATGTCACGATAATCATCGCCCGAAGCAGGACTCTTCAATTTTCCGCTCCATTTGTGCCCTCCTTCTACGTAAGTCTCAGAACTGACCACCCACTGCATAGCCATCTCAGGCGATATCCACGGGCCACCGCTTCCCCAATATCCGGCGCCATTGTTTGCACCGATTTCCATACCCAAAGAATCGGCCACATGGTTCAAAGAATGGAATATTGCATGCCAATTATCGTCGTTGTAGCATACAGGACCATCAGGACTGTCCTGGTCTACATCGAGAAGTATTGCACCGTTGATGCCAACAGAATGCATAGCTTCAAGATCCTTGCGTGTACCATCTTTGCTTACGTTTCCGTTTACCCACATCCAATATACCCAAGGCTGTGAGGACTGAGGTGGAGCACAAAACTGTTCATAGGGTATCTGTGCTGACATGTTACCGAAAGAAAGACTGAAAAGCGAAAATATGGTGAATCTACGTAAAAAAGAACGTGAATTGTTCATAGCAGAATAAAGATTAAAAAATAAATGTCGGAATTTAACAAGAAACATGTGCACATACACAGTCATAGAAAATACTGAAAATATGTGCACATGTTATTTAAACATACTTATTCAACAGCAGAAACGGCCTACTACTCCACTTCCCATTCAAATACTCCTGTTGAAAAATCTTTCGGCTGAACGATTTCAAGACGGAGCGCTGAAGTGGTGACAGGTTCAAAGCTAACCATATTGCCTGTACCCTTTGAAACTGGATAATCGGTAGTATTCTTTACAGGTTTCCAGTCTCCAGAAGCATCCTTGTAATAGATTTTCCAAGAATCAGGAATACGGCATCCGCCCCATGGCTGGTCATCGAACCAGTAAACTGTTGAAGATTTGACCTCAATAGGTTTACTGAATTCATAGCATACCCATTCAGTAGAGTTCTTTTTAGGCCACCAGTGTACGTAAGGAATAGAGCGGTCGTCCGGACCAGCAGGTACAAGTCCATCGTTTACAGAACTGAGCGAAGCAGACTTCACAGAAGCAGTTACCTTGCTCTTTGAAGATACTGATGCAGGACGAGCAGGAGATGCTGCTTTTACATCATAAGGAAGCCATACCATCATGTTTCCTGCTCCACGATGAGCCCATGCATAATACGGAATCAGGTTGAGAGATACGCTCTGTGTTGAAAGATTGCCGTCTTCGCTGAACGAAAGCACCTGTGCTGGAACAGAAATAGACTTTATTCCGTCAAGCAATGTACCGTCAAGAGACTTGAGGTCTGAAACAACACTGAACTGCGGACGCTGATTGAGAAGCATCGTACGTATGTTGAAATCATTGTCAGGCCATTCAGCACAATAAACGATAGGACCTCGCTCTACGGCCACCCTACCCTTGTCAGCCTCGACCTTATTGTTTGCACGGACCATACGAACATCCATGTCAAAGCTTATTTCAACCTTATCTCCCTTCTTCCATTTGCGGTCTATGCAGAAATAACCTTTGTCGAGCTTGCTCTCAACCTCTGCCCCATTGACTTTGATCTTATATCCAGGTACAATTTTGTCAGAATAATAATAAAGGTCGCTAGGGACAGGTTTATTCTGAACCCAGCCTGGTATACGTATTTTGAGGCAAAAGCTCTTCTGGCGCGTTTTAACGACGTTTATGGCTATGTTTCCATCCCATGGATAAGAAGTTTCCTGCTGAAGTGTAACAATTTTGCCGTCAACCGGTATTTCAGCCGTGTTGGCCATGAACAGATTTACATAAAGATCACGGTCCTTCGACGCATACACATATCCTGGAACAGAAGGAATGAAACGGCTTACATTTGAAGGACAGCAGGCACATCCGAACCATGCCTGACGCTGATGCTGGCCCATACTCTCAAGCGGATTCGGATAGAAGAACTTGCCTCCGTCTATGCTTACTCCTGAAAGTACTCCATTGTAGAGGGTGCGCTCAAGCACATCATAATACTTGGATTCGCCGTGAAGAAGGAACAGACGGTAGTTCATGTATACCTGAGCAATAGCCGCACATGTTTCGCAATATGCAGACATATTAGGAAGTTCATAATTTGCACCAAAGGCTTCTCCCTGGCTGGTTGCTCCTACTCCACCCGTTATGTAATACTTCTTTGAAACAATATTGTCCCAGATTCTGTCAATGGCATGTATATATGCAGTATCACCTGTGAGAGCTGCAACATCGGCCATTCCTGAATACATATACCCTGCTCGTACAGCATGTCCGACAGCTTCATCCTGCTCTAACACAGGCTTATGCGCCTGGCTGTAAGCATCGCGGCGCTGGGTCTTTCCTCTATAATCAAGGAAAAATTTGGCCTGATCAAGATATTTCTTGTCACCAGTAACCGTATAAAGCTTTGCAAGCGCCATTTCTGCTATCTGATGTCCAGGAACAAGCTTGAGCTGACCTTCTCCAGGACCAATCTCGCGACAAACACAGTCTGCATACTTTATAGCTATATCCAGGAACTTACGGCTTCCGGTAGCCTGATAATGAGCTATCGCACCTTCAACCATGTGTCCTAGATTATAAAACTCATGGCTCAAATCCTCTACCTTTTCCCAGCGCTTCGAACCAGCCCAACCATGTGGATGCCAAGGGTTCATCGTACGTGCCGTATAGAGGTAACCATCTGGTTCTTGGGCTTTTGCAACTATATCCAGCACACTGTCGATATAGTTTTCCAACTTTTTATCAGGATAAGTCTGAAGCAGATAACTTGCACCTTCAATGGTCTTGTAAACGTCAGTATCGTCGAAAGAAAATCCTTCAACCTTATAATCCTTGCTAGGATGTGCAGCCTTTACGAAGTTCTCATAACGTCCGGTTTCCTCGCATTTGCTGAATGCCAAAGGAACTGTAACCTTACGGCTTGCATCAAGACGCTGTCCCCAAAAAGAATTGTTTTGGACTTTTACATCTGTAAACGGCACAGGATCAATAGGATAGCCACTAGAGTTCTGTGCATAAGAACTACCGGAAGACACGGCAGTCAACATTAAAAAAGAAGCTACAAATAATTTATTCATATATCAGATTTATTAATTATCATAAATTAAACCAAATTTACAGTAAGGTAAAATGGCATCAAATGACAAGCATGTTAACATCTTATAAAATAATGCCATATGACCACAAAAACTTTACTGACAAACAAAAGTTTAAACAAATTCAGCTAAATATGGCAACATTACAAAATTTTAAATCGGGTAGGAGGGCACAACCTGAAATAAGCAATACCCGTCCTACAACGCTCTAATAGTCAACAGATTAGAACAAGCATCAATGAGCCTCTAGCCAATTCTTGCCCCAACCGCAGTCAGCTATAAGCGGAACACTCATCTGACATGCAGACTCCATCTCTTCGACGACCATCTTCTGAAGACGTTCTTTTTCTTCAGGGAAAACACTGAAATTCAATTCGTCATGTACCTGAAGTATCATTTTTGAACGCATGTTTTCAGCCTGCATTCTGCGGTCTATTCTGACCATTGCAATCTTTATTATATCAGCTGCACTGCCTTGTATAGGCGTATTTATGGCATTGCGCTCGGCATATCCGCGCACAACAGCATTATGGCTGTTAATATCCGGAAGCATGCAACGTCTGCAGAACATAGTTTCCGTATAACCTCTTTCACGGGCCATCTGTATAGACCTGTCCATATACTCACGAACCTTAGGATACGTAGCAAAGTAACCGTCAATCAGCTCTTTAGCCTCTGCACGACTCACTTCCATACGCTCAGCAAGTCCGAATACTGTTATTCCGTATATTATACCGAAATTGGCAGTCTTTGCCTTGCGTCTCTGATCTGCAGTTACTTCCTCAATAGGAATCTTATAGATTTTCGCAGCCGTAGCGGCATGTATATCATATCCCTGGGTAAATGCTTCAATCATATTCTCATCATGGCTTAAATGAGCCATTATTCGAAGTTCGATCTGAGAATAATCGGCCGAGAAAAATTCACATCCTTCATCAGGAATAAATGCCTTGCGAACTTCCTTTCCATTCTCGTCCCTAATAGGAATATTCTGCAGGTTAGGATCACTGGAACTAAGTCTTCCTGTCGATGTTACTGCCTGATTATAAGACGTATGTATATGTCCGGTCTTTGGATTTATAAGCTGCGGCAGAGAATCCACATAAGTAGAAAGAAGTTTCTTGTATCCGCGATAATCAAGAATTTTTTCCACAATAGGGTGGCGCGACTTCAGATTCTGAAGCACATCCTCAGAAGTTACATATTGTCCGGTTTTAGTTTTCTTAGCCTTATCTACAATCTTCAGCTTGTCGAACAGCACTTCGCCGACCTGCTTTGGAGAAGAAATATTGAAGTCCATGCCAGCCATCTCGTGTATTTCCTTTTCGATGGTACTCATACGCTCGGCAAACTGCCTGGAAGTCTCGGCCAACGACTCTGTATCGACACGTACACCGTTCATCTCCATACGTGCAAGCACAGGCACCAGAGGCATTTCTATCTCTTCAAAAAGACTGTAAAGTCCATTTTTCTTCAACTCAACCTCGAAAATATTCTTGAGCTTAAGAGTCACATCAGCATCTTCAGAAGCATATTTATAAACTTCGGAAGGGGAGAGGCTGCGCATATTTTTCTGTCCCTTGCCCTTCGGACCTATAAGTTCGTCTATGTGTATAGTCTTATAGTTGAGATACACCTCAGCCATATAGTCCATGTTGTGGCGCAACTCGGGCTGAAGCACATAATGGGCAATCATTGTATCGAAAATCGGTCCATTGAACTTGACTCCATAATTTGCCAAGACTATGATGTCATATTTAATGTTCTGTCCGATTTTCATCAAATCAGGCGATTCATAAACGCCTTTAAATATATTTACTATTTTTAACGCTTCATCGCGTTCTGATGGAATAGGCACATAAAAAGCCTTGTTTTCTTCTATTGAGAAGCTCAAACCGACCAATTCTGCCTTCATTGCATCGGTACTGGTGGTCTCCGTATCTACACTGACTGCGGAAGATGTAAATATTTTTCCGCAAAGTTCATTCATTTTCTCCTCTGTATCAACCAATTGATAATCATAATCGATATCATTCAGCGTCTTCAGATTTGAAGATACGGGTTCATCCTTGCCCTCCGTAGATTTCACGGCAAAGAGATCGCCTTGCAAAGATGGCTGATTGGATACTTTTTTATCCTTGTTCAAAATTCGGTTGATCAATGTACGGAATTCCAGCTCTTCAAACAAAGAACGCAATTTCTGCTCATCGATTTTCTTGCGCTCCAAAAGCGGCATGTCAAGTTCTATTGGAACATCGGTCTTTATCGTCGCAAGGAATTTTGAGAATACTATTCCTTCTTCATTTGTTTCAATCTTGGTCTTAAGTGCTCCCTTAAGTTCACCCTTGTGCTCAAGCAGATTCTCGATAGACCCATATTGTGAAATCAGCTTGACGGCAGTTTTTTCGCCCACACCTGGACAGCCAGGAATATTGTCGGCCGCATCTCCCATAAGTCCGAGCATGTCTATGACCTGAAGAGGAGAGGAGAGTCCATACTTGTTCATGACCTCGTCTGGTCCCATGACTTCAAATTCCTTATCACCGAATTTCGGACGATACATGAAGACATTCGAACTGACAAGCTGTCCATAGTCCTTATCAGGAGTCATCATATAGGTTTCTATACCCATAGCGCCGGCTTTCTTGGCCAGCGTACCTATGACATCATCAGCTTCATATCCTGCAACCTCCAATATCGGAATGTTGTACGCCTCAAGAATCTGTTTGATATATGGCACCGACAACCTTATAGCCTCGGGTGTTTCTTCGCGCTGCGCCTTATATTCAGGATAAGCCTCATGACGGAATGTAGGTCCCGCAGGATCAAAAGCAACCCCTATATGAGTTGGATTCTCCTTTGTCAGAACCTCTTCAAGCGTGTTTACAAACCCCATGATGGCCGAAGTGTTAAGACCTTTGGAATTAACTCTCGGAGACTTTATAAGTGCATAATATGCCCGATAAATCAATGCGTATGCGTCGAGAAGAAAGAGTTTTGGCATAATTAATGATATATTTTAGACGTAAAGTTACAAAAAAGATATTATTATAACCGTTTTATTGCTAATTTTGTATTGTAATAGCTTGTAATAACAAATGGACGCACTATCCCTAATAAGAAAACCTATTGGAAGAGAATTGGAAGAGTACAAGAAGGTTTTCGATTCATATCTGATTCATTCAAACCCGATTCTCAGAGAAGTACTGAAATTCATTGGGCAACGGAAAGGCAAAATGATGCGCCCGATATTGACCTTGCTTTCCGCCAAGCTATTCGGCGACATCAATGAATCTTCAATATTTACAGCTGCTACATTCGAATTTACCCATACAGCCAGTCTTGTACACGATGATGTAGTAGACGAAAGCGAAGAGAGAAGGGGACTTCCGTCGGTAAACAGCATTTACAACAACAAAGTTGCAGTACTTGTGGGCGACTACATTCTGGCAAGCGGGCTTCTGAATGCATACAACGCAGGTAATTCCGAAATAGTAAAAATCGTATCTACCGCAGCGCAGAAACTGGCAAATGGAGAACTCCTGCAGCTCAAAAACGTTGAATATGAGAAGATTTCAGAGGACGTATACTTCGAAATCATAAAAAACAAAACCGCCGCGCTGTTTTCAGCTTGCGCTGAAGGAGGTGCCGTAAGTACAGGAGCATCCGAAAAGGACCGCGAGAACATGCGCAGATTCGGCGAAATAATTGGAATATGCTTCCAGATAAAAGACGACATATTTGACTATTACGACGAAAACGACATAGGAAAGCCAACCGGCAACGATATGCAGGAAGGAAAACTGACATTGCCGGTAATTCATGCACTCTTTACTACAGGAAGCAACGAAATGTTCGACATAGCATACAAGGTAAAGAGCAGAAACGTTACTCATGATGAAATTGTAAAACTCATTCAATTCACAAAAGAGAACGGAGGTATTGAATATGCCGAAAATGTTATGAAAAAATATGCCGCTGATGCCAACAAAATCCTGGATGAATATGAAGACAGCGATATAAAGGACGCATTGAAAGCATACGTAGATTTCGTTATAGAAAGAAATAAGTGAGAGTAGGGGGCTTCAGCCTTTATATACCATATAAAAAATGGACCAGATGACTATGTGAATAATGTCATCTGGTCCATTTTCTGTATGTATCAGTTATTCCTGCATCTGACTCAATGCTAAAGCAGTCAAATCAGAAGAAAGAAACTTCCTTTCCCTGAATATCACTGAGGAGATTGTTTGCCAACGAACTTGCACCTATACGGAAAAGATCATTGTTCAACCACTCCTCGCCCAATATTTTCTTGTATATCGTATAATAAACAAGTGCATCATGCACCGTTCTTATGCCTCCTGCGGGCTTAAAACCTATGCGTATGCCCGTTTCGTTGTAATAGTCGCGTATAGCCTCACACATCACGAAAGCAGCCTCAGGAAAGGCAGAAACGCCTATTTTGCCTGTAGATGTCTTTATGAAGTCTGCACCAGCGTACATTGAAAGGATAGAAGCCTTGCGGATATTGGTATAACTGCCCAGAGCACCTACCTCAAGTATGGCCTTAAGTTTCTTTCCGCCGCACACTTCCTTCAATTCAGAAATCTCATCAGAGAATCCCTCATAATCTCCAGAAATGAACTTTCCTACAGGAATGACGATATCTATCTCGTCTGCACCATCATGCACCGCCATGGCAGTTTCAGCCACTTTTATTTCAGTAAAAGTTTGTGACGACGGGAAATTACCAGATACGCAAACAACCTTAACATTCTCATTTTCAAGCGAATCATGACAAATCTGCGCAAAATTAGGATATACGCATACCGATGCCACGTTGCCCAATTCAGGATATTCAGTATCAAAACGGTTCACGTTCTCAACAAGCTTCAATATACTCTCTTCCGTATCTGTAACCGACAAAGATGTTAGTTCCAGACTATTGAAAATGAATCGTTTAACTTCATCGGTATCATTGTCCTGCAGACATTCGTTCAGAATCGTCTCAAGACGGCGCTTCACAGAAGTTTCATCCACTTCAAGCTTATAATGACCTAAAGCCTGATCATATTTGCTCTGCTCCATAAATTCAGAGTCTTCGTGCGTATGGATATGTTCGCTCATAATCTTTCACTAATAAAGCTTAGAATTATTCAAATGTCTGTTCTTGTCACGTTCCGTTTTCTTCTGCATACTTGCACGGAATGCTTCTGTAAGATTCACTCCGGTCTGATTGGCAAGGCACACAAGCACCCACAATATATCGGCCATCTCCTCAGAGAGATTGTCTTTTTCACCTGGTTTGAACGACTGGTCGCCATATTTGCGGGCCATAACACGGGCCAGTTCCCCGACTTCTTCAGTCAAGACAGCCATATTGGTAAGCTCGCTGAAATAGCGTACACCATAAGTCTTGATCCAATCATCGACTTTTTTCTGTATATCTTCCAACGTCAAACTGTGTTCAGCACCCATATCCGAAAAACGAAATCATATTGAATAAAACACAAATCATTCTTTGTTCTTGGTGTCCATGCAGATTGTTACAGGACCATCGTTCAGAAGCTCCACCTTCATGTCAGCACCGAATTCACCGGTCATCACCTGACGTCCAAGCTTGTCGCTCATTTCTTTGCAGAACTTCTCATACAACGGAACTGTCACCTCATGACTGCCGGCACGCAAATAGGATGGGCGATTGCCTTTCTTGTATGAAGCCCACAGAGTAAATTGGCTAACCACAAGAATCTCTCCTCCAACATCAAGTATGGACTTGTTCATCACTCCGTTTTCATCATCAAATACACGCAACGAAGCAATCTTTCTAGTAAGCCAATCTATATCATTTTCATCGTCTTCCTCGCAGACTCCAAGCAGAAGCAGATATCCACGTCCTATAGAAGCCTTGCATTCGCCATTTATCGTCACCGAGGCATGGCTGACGCGCTGTATAACTACTCTCATCAGATATTCGTTTTTAAAGTACACGGTGCTTCCGCCATTCAAAATCTGCCAGATCTTTCACACCGCATAAAACCAATCAAAGTTAGTAAAAATTCCCGTAATACGCAAGTTTAAACAGACCTTTTTAGTTTGCACCGATACATTTTTTCGCAATAGTCCATCATTCCAGCCATAAATAATACCTGCAACGAATAATCAGCATATTCGTCTATAGATAATAGACTATAAATCAAGCAAATACACAATACATACGATGATTAAAGACACTCAAAGACATCAAATTTAACCTTTCTTGCAAAAAAGTGCCTACAGAATCAACGAATACACCGCACAGTATGCATGAATACAGAAACGCTACTCCTTGCCACCTTCCCTAAGTCCTTCCTCAACAAGCTTAGCTTTGGCTGGTCCAACCACTTCGGCTATCTCATCCAACGACGCCTCGCGTATTCGTTTGACGCTTTTGAATTTCTTCAGAAGCTGAGTCTTCGTTACAGTTCCTATGCCTTTGATTGAATCAAGTTCTGATGCTATCTGACGTTTGCTTCGTTTGTCTCGATGGAATGTAATTGCAAACCTGTGTACTTCATCCTGAATACGTGTAAGGAAATTGAAAAGCTGGCTGTTCATCTCGATACCGATTGTCTGTTGCGGAAATCCATAAAGAAGTTCGGACGTTCTGTGATGCCCATCTTTCGCCAATCCTGCAATAGGGATAGAAAGTCCCAGCTCGTCTTCAACTGCATGACGTATAACTTCCATCTGTCCTTTTCCTCCGTCGGCAATAATCAAATCGGGCAGGGGCGAGCCTTCTTCTACAAGACGAGAATAACGCCTTAAGACTACTTCGTGCATCGAAGCATAATCATCGGGTCCGACTACAGTTTTTATGTTATACTTTCTGTAATCGTTTTTCGACGGCTTTGCTTTCTTGAAAACTACACATGCAGCCACTGCATCAGTACCGGAAATATTGGAATTGTCAAAACACTCTATATGCATCGGAAGTTTTGGAAGCTTGAGTTTATTCTGAAGTTCTTTCATCAGATTTACGCTCTTCTGTTCCGGATTAAGTTTTTCGGCCTGTTTGATCTTGTCGAACTTGTACTGCCTAACATTCATTAGCGAAAGATCAAGAAGATGTTTCTTGTCACCTCTCTGCGGAACCGTTACTACTACATCTGCCAATTCCACCTCGATTGGGAAAGGCACGATAATTTCCTTGGATCTGCTTTTATATCTTTCACGCATTTCTACAATACCGAGAGCCAGCATATCTTCAGGAGACTCGTCCATTCGTTTCTTGAACTCAAACGTGAAAGCCTGATTGATGCATCCGTTTGTTATGTGCAGATAATTTATGAATGCAGACTTCTCATCATCGGCAATGGAAAAAACATCAATGTTGTGATAAACGTGACTGACAACTTCGCTCTTTTCGCAAAAGTTCAAAGCCATGTCGTATTTTTTCTTCAACTCCATAGCCTCTTCAAATTTCATATCTTCCGATAGCTTCTCCATTTGTTCCAACATGCGGTTGCAGATATCTCGTGTATTGCCACGAAGAATTTCTCTCACCTCCTTCACGTACTCCATATACTCCTCGCGCGTCTGCAATCCCACACAAGGTGCCTTGCAATTTTTTATGTGGTATTCCAGACAAGTCTGAAATTTTCCAGAAGCCACCATTTCAGGAGTCATCGGAAAACGACATCTTCTCAAAGGATAAAGTTTGTTTATCAGCTCAAGCATATTGTTGAGCGTGGCAACATGGCTGAAGGGTCCGTAGTACGTAGAACCGTCATTGAGAATTTTTCTCGTCTTGAACACGCGCGGAAAATATTCGTTCGTCACACACACCGAAGGGTAGGTCTTGTCGTCCTTCAGCAAAATGTTGTAACGAGGCTTGTGCTTCTTGATAAGATTGTTTTCAAGAAGCAAAGCATCCTCCTCCGTCTTCACGACGACGTAGTTAATGTTTTGAATTTTGCTGACAAGAATTCTCGTCTTGTTCGAGATTTGATTTTTGTTGAAATAGGAGCTTACACGGCGCTTCAGATTCTTGGCCTTGCCGACATAAATTATCGTGCCGTGCTCATCAAAATACTGATAGCATCCTGGACACTCCGGTAGGTTCAAAACTATATTTTTCAGATAAGCCAAACGCTCTTCATCCTTGGTCATACTACTAGAAAAAACGATTAAGAAATTCACAAAAGAACCGGTCCTGATACGCCAGAATAGAGGACCGGATCTGCTTCAAAAACACGCCCTCAAAGAGGGCCTAAAACAGCACTTAAAGTAATACTTCAAGTTAGAGTTCCACGTGAAACAAAACGAAGCTAACTTACATGTTTTCAACAACTAATGAGAGAAGTTATTTCAACATCTTTTCCTATGTTTTCACGTCCGTTCAGGCCTCCGTCACTGATCTCAATAATGAAATTTATATAGCATTTTTTAGGGTTGAATTTCCTTACAAGATCAAGAGCAGCCTTGATTGTTCCACCTGTTGCAAGGAGGTCATCGTGAATCAAAACAACGTCGTTCGGCTCTATTGCATCACTGTGAATTTCTATAGAATCTTCACCATATTCTTTCTTGTAAGTCTGCTTTATTGTGTCAGCCGGAAGCTTTCCAGGCTTCCTGCAAATTACAAATCCAGCGTTCAATCTGCGTGCCAAAACAGCCCCCATTACGAAGCCACGGGACTCAATTCCGACCACTTTTGTGATGCCTTTATCCTTGTAAATTTCGTAAAGTTCATCATCAATTATACGAAGGCAATCTGGATTTTTGAACAGTGTAGTCACGTCTCTGAACAGTATTCCCTTCTTTGGAAAATCAGGAATTACCCTTAGATTCTGCATCAAAATTTCGTTATTCATAAATCAAAACTATTACTTATGTTAGACATTTTATATTGTTTCGGAGCTGAAAAAACGTGTGAAAAATATAGCTGGCAAAGCAAATTCAATAGGAATATACACTTGATTTATGCTCATAAAGATACATACGAAAAGCGAAAAACACACCATAAAAGGAGGAATATTTTATAAAAGAATCTATTTAAACTATAAAATTTTGGATATACAAAACAGTAAAAAGGGCATCTGTAAAGCATAAAATACACATAAAAACAGCCTGAATTTGATGAAGATTACCCTAAAAAAATGGTAAAAAACACTTGAAAACACCTCAAAAAACACTTGTTTTCTTATCCAATAAGAATAAAATACACCACTAAAAACGCCATAATCTAATATAAAAACAGCCCCAAATCGCATAATGCAAACCGAGAAAACACCTATAATTGAATCTTGCCGGAACAGAAATTTACGCGAATTTATCAACTCAAATACTATTTCCGAGCGCTCACGAATACATTTTCGAGCGCGTAAAAATTAATTTCTGAGCGCTCGGAATTCTCATTTTACTTCAAAATATCAGTATAAAAACCGCATCAAGCCACATATTTCAAAGCTATAGAATACTAAAACTATGCCGGAAATATGGCAATAAATACAATATTTTGCAGATAAGATAGCGCAATTATCCTCTGAAAACAGCTGTTGTAATTCATGAAAATCCACATAAAGGAAGCATATAAGCATAGAAATATTACTTCTTTAGACACCGAAAAAGCCCATTTCAAGATAAAAATAGACTTGTAGAAAACGAAGATATCAGGTAAAATACACAAAAAAATAAGACGCAATAAGCGGATATAAGCAATAAATAATTGAAAAATAACACTGAAAAACACAAGAAAAACATGAAACACAACATTAAAATATGCCTACACAAAGCATATAATATATGATATTTCTATACAATTGAGTATCTCAAAACCCTATTTGCACCGCATAATAACCACATAAAAGAAGAAAATCTTGAAATACTATTCATAAAAAAACGACGAAAAATACAGCTATTACATACATGAAAAACTCAAAATAAAACGATAAATAACGCTTGTATATGACGATTAATACGCAAAAACACCCCAGAAAACTACTATCAGTACTAAAAGAAATGAGAAATAATATGCTTTAAACAGGGAAAAATGCTTGAAAATCTGTTATTGAAATATTAAATACAGCAGAATTCAAATGGAATTTTAATAGAAAAACAACACGTTTTATGCAGATATTATATATCCGGACCATGAAAACATGGCACTACAAGTGCAAATATAAGACATAAGTTTGTGCATATTCCATAAAAAACTGTCTCCCAGCCGACAATTGCCGGCTGGGAGACAGGAAAAACTAATCATTTCTATAATCTATATCAAAATACGAGAAACATTTGAAAAAGGCGGCAATTTCAACATGCAAAAATCTGAAAATTGCAGTATATATATTTCACTGATTTCCAACATTTAAGCATCTGCTTTTTCGCCCATTTGTTTCACGTGAAACTATAAATTTCAGCGTCCTAAAAGTATCAGCATAACGTTTATATCGCTCGGTGAAACTCCAGGAATACGGCTAGCTTGCGCCAGGGTAGTAGGATTGATTTTTTTAAGTTTCTGACGCGCTTCAATAGTGATTTGAGTCAGCTTATCATAATCAAAAACTCCCTGAATTTTTATGTTTTCAAGCCTGAGCATCTTATCCGCAACCATTTGTTCACGCTCTATATAGCCCTTATATTTTATGAGAATTTCCAAAGCTTCTATGATTTCTTCCTTACGCGACTCTATCTTATTGAGCTCATTTTTGAACGGCAAAACACATTCGCTGATATTGTTTACAGTGATTTGAGGACGTCCGATAAGCTCTGAAAGTTTGCATCCTTGCCTCAAAGGAGCAGTGCCGAGCCTCTCCAAAGAGTCGTTTATCAGAGCAGGTTTAATAGAAAAACGGTCTGTGAAATCGAGAAGTTTTTGAATTTTTTCCCTCTTTTCGGCCATCCAATTATACCTTTCTGCAGTTGCCAAACCAAGATTATAAGACTTTTCAGTGAGTCGCATATCGGCATCATCCTGCCTCAAAAGTATCCTATATTCGGCTCTAGAAGTGAACATTCTATATGGTTCATCGACACCTTTTGTAACCAAATCATCAATAAGAACACCTATGTATGCCTCGTTTCTGTTAAGTACAAAAGGCTCTCCTCCAAAGCAATTTATTGCCGCATTTATACCAGCAACAAGGCCCTGTCCGGCAGCTTCTTCATAGCCGGTAGTACCATTTACCTGACCTGCAAAGAAGAGATTTTTGACTACTTTAGACTCAAGATTATGCTTGAGCTGGGTAGGATCGAAGTAATCATATTCGATTGCATATCCCGGTCTGTATACCACCAGATTCCTGAAACAAGGTATCTCCTTGAGTGCACGAATCTGTATATCCATTGGAAGAGAAGACGAAAAACCGTTGAGATACATCTCGTTAGTCGTCTCACCTTCAGGTTCAAGAAAGAGCTGATGCTGGTCTTTGCCAGGGAAAGTATGCAGTTTTGTCTCGATACTTGGGCAATATCTAGGCCCAATGCTCTGAATTTGACCATTATACAACGGCGAATCAGCAAAACCAGACTCAAGAATTTCGTGTACTTTTTTGTTTGTATAGCACGTCCAGCAAGGCAATTGCTGCAGTTTTCGTGTCTGCGGAAGATATGAAAAAGAGTGGAAATCTACCTCTCCATCCTGTATTGTCATCTCGCTGAAATCTACGCTTCGCCTATCAATTCTTACAGGAGTTCCGGTCTTCATACGACCGAAATTTATGCCGTTTGAAGCTATCGATTCGGTAAGCAAATGTGAAGCAGGTTCAGAAATTCGTCCGCCTTCAAGCTTTGTACGGCCGATATGCATAAGTCCGTTAAGGAATGTTCCGGCTGTAAGAATGACAGCTTTAGCTCTGAATTCTGCATCGAGATAAGTCCTCACTCCAGCAACTTCTCCGTTCTCCACAATAAGCTCCTTCACCTGATCCTGCCAGATGTTCAGATTAGGAATGTTCTCCAAAATCTCTCTCCAGGTCCAGATGAACTTAGCCCTGTCGCACTGTGCACGCGGACTCCATACGGCAGGTCCCTTGGAACGATTGAGCATGCGGAACTGTATGGAACATCTGTCAGTGACAATTCCCATATATCCTCCGAGAGCATCTATCTCTCTAACGATTTGTCCCTTTGCAATTCCTCCGACCGCAGGGTTGCAACTCATCTGTGCAATCTTGTTCATGTCCATTGTTATGAGACATGTTTTTGCACCCAGATTGGCGGACGCAGCTGCAGCTTCACAACCTGCATGGCCCGCACCTATAACTATGACATCATATTTAAAAATCATGATACTAATTTTAGCGATACAAAATTAGGAAAAAAAGACGATTCATATCTTTATAATTATTTTTATAATAACCAAAATTATTGGCTGAAATTTAACGTCATTAGATTTCAGTATATCAAGCCGATTGATCAGAAATGATTAAATATTCAAATCTCGCGGATTTAAGAATTATCATTATGTAAGATTAAAACAATATTATAAAAGCATTATTTTACAATAAATATCATATTTAAAAGCATTTTGACAGCTGTTTACTATTCATACTATCATAATACAACTTTAAAAGCGTATTAGAAAATACTTCAGAAAAGTTGAAAAAGGGTAAAAAAGCATTTTTTTGCTGTTTTGACGGCTTAAAAGTGCGAAAGAGGGCAAAATTGACATAAAGCGACACTATAATGCAAAGCATACGCAAAAGTAGTCCAATTATATGAAAGCTTAAAAACAAGAATGATTAACTTTGCAACAACTACACTATATATAATATATAATGGAAAGGAAAGACTTTGAGATTATGGCTCCTGTGGGATCACGCGAATCACTTGCAGCCGCCATACATGCAGGAGCGAACTCGGTTTACTTTGGAATAGGTAAACTGAATATGCGAGCTCATTCTGCAAACGCATTCGGAATTGACGATCTGAAAGAGATAGCATCGATTTGCCACGAGAACGGACTGAAGAGTTATCTTACCGTCAACACGATAATATACGGTGAGGACATTGAGACCATGCACGAAATTGTAGATGCTGCAAAAGAGGCCAAGATTTCTGCCGTCATAGCATCGGACGTTGCCGTAATGACATATTGCAGAAAAATAGGGCAGGAAGTACATCTTTCTACACAGCTCAACATTTCCAACATCGAAGCTCTCAAATTCTATGCACAGTTTGCAGATGTTGTTGTCTTGGCACGCGAACTCAACATGTGGCAGGTCAAGGCAATATACGACCAGATTGTGGAAGAGCACATCTGCGGTCCAAGCGGAAATCTAATACGCATAGAAATGTTCTGCCACGGCGCACTCTGCATGGCAATAAGCGGAAAGTGCTATCTCAGCCTGAACAATGCAAACAGAAGCGCAAACAGGGGCGACTGCATTCAGTTGTGCAGACGCGGATATGAGGTCAGAGATATCGAAACCGGTACAGAACTCAATATCGACAATAAATACATCATGTCACCTAAAGACTTGAAAACCATAAGGTTCATAGACATAATGATGAATGCCGGAGTGAGAGTTTTCAAGATAGAGGGTAGGGCGCGCGGACCTGAATATGTGCACACTGTTGTAAAGGCCTACAATGAAGCCATAAACAGCGTACTCGACAATACGTTCACAGAAGATAAGAAAGACAAGTGGGACGAAGAACTCAAAACAGTGTTCAACCGCGGCTTCTGGGACGGCTATTATCAGGGTCAAAAACTCGGAGAATGGTGCGACGTATACGGCTCAAAAGCAACAGAAAGAAAGGTATATGTCGGCAAGGCTGTGAAATATTTCAGCAAGATAGGAGTAGCTGAATTCGTCATAGAAAGCAACGAACTGAATGTAGGCGACAAGATTCTCATTACAGGTACAACTACCGGCGTAATTGAAGAAGTGGTTGACGAAATAAGATTCGATTTGGAACCAGTGAACTGCGCCGTAAAAGGTCAGCACATTTCGTTCAGAGTACCTGGAAAGGTAAGGCCTAACGACAAGCTCTACAAGCTCGTCAGCACAAACGAACTGGCACTCATTCAGCAGAATTATCTTCAGGCAAAAAAGAACCAGAAAGATGAAAACTCTGATATTGGCTGACAATCAAGCCATCACAAAAGAAGGTATACGCTCCATATCAGCATGTATGGGCGTATTCCACATTTGTGAGCACGAAACTACTGATATTCACACTCTTATAGAAGAACTTCTGCATCATCCAGATGCAGTATGCATTATAGATTACACACTGTTTGACTGCACTGCAGAACAGCTCCTTGTGGCCAAGAAAAGGTTTCCTGAGGCGTATTTCATCTTGTTCAGCGACAACCTAAACGAAACGTTTGTACGCTCCATGGTGTTCAGCGGAGAGTGCTTCAGCATCATATTCAAGGACGCCGAACTGAAGGAAATAACGGCCTGTCTTAAAGATGCTTCGGAAGGCAAACAATACATAAGCGAGAGAGCAAAAGCCTATCTTCAGAACAAAAGTGAAGACAGGAAAGACAACGTACAGCCTCTCACTGCAACAGAAAAAGAAATCCTCCGCGCACTTGCACTAGGCAAAAGCACGAAGGATATAGCTTCAGAACGCTTTATAAGCATTCATACGGCAATTACTCACCGAAAAAACATATTCAGAAAGCTTAATGTAAACAACCTCAACGAGGCTGTACGCTATGCCATACGCGCAGGCATAGTTGACATAACTGAATATTATATCTGAGCTAAAGCCTGGCTCAAATCATCAATCAAGTCATCTACATGCTCTGTTCCTATGGACAATCTCACTGTGTTCTGTCCGATTCCCTGCTCCTTCAGTTCTTCATCGTTGAGCTGTGAATGAGTAGTCGTAGCAGGATGGATAACAAGAGATTTCATGTCTGCAACATTGGCAAGCAGTGAGAATATCTTAAGATTGTCAATGAATTTATGTGCCTCATTAACACCGCCTTTCACATTGACTGTAAATATTGAACCGCCACCATTAGGGAAATATTTTTTGTATAAACCGTTGTCCTGACGTGTCGGCAATGAAGGGTGATTAACAGCTTCAATCTTAGGATGACTGTTTAGAAAATCAACAACCTTTATGGCATTCTCAACATGCCTTTCAACTCTCAGAGACAACGTTTCCAATCCCTGAAGAAGCATGAAAGAATTGAAAGGACTTATGCAAGCTCCAGTGTCACGGAGCAGCACAGCACGAATTCTGACAATATAGGCAAGATTGCCTGCAGCCTCTGTGAAAGATATTCCGTGATAGCATGGATCAGGCTCCGTGAGCTGAGCAAATTTTCCAGACTTTTTCCAATCGAATTTTCCAGAATCCACTATCACTCCACCAAGACTTGTACCGTGTCCGCCAATGAATTTTGTGGCAGAATGCACCACTATGTCAGCACCGAATTCAATAGGTCTGAGCAAATATGGAGTAGCGAAAGTATTGTCTACAATAAGAGGGATGCCATGCGAATGGGCAATAGTGGCAACTCTCTCTATATCAGTTATATTTGAATTAGGATTGCCCAAAGTTTCAAGGAACAGAAGTTTTGTATTTTCCCTTATGGCATTCTCGAAATTCTCAGGTTTGCTAGGGTCTACAAACGTTGTTTCAACACCAGATGCAGGCAACGTGTGTGCCAACAAATTGTATGTGCCTCCATATATTGTGTTGGCCGAAACTATATGGTCGCCTGCACGCACTATATTCGAAAAAGCGTAAGTGATGGCAGCAGCTCCCGATGCAACGGCCAATGCTCCGGCACCGCCCTCAAGAGCAGCCATACGCTGTTCGAAAACGTCCTGAGTAGGGTTTGTCAATCTGGTATATATGTTTCCAGGTTCCTGCAAGGCAAAACGCGCAGCGGCATGCGCAGAGTCATTGAAAACATAAGAAGCGGTCTGATAAATCGGTACTGCACGCGAACCCGTTGCCGGATCAGGCGTTTCCTGCCCAGCATGAAGCTGAAGCGTCTCAAAATGCAATTTATTGGTACTCATTAATATTCGTATTAAGAATGTTTGTTGACAGAGCTAATAATGGAAGTATAAAATGTTAACTGTATCAGCATAGTTTATTAGCACGGATGGACTTTTATCTTCGAACAAATCTGCTTTAGAGTTAAGACAGATTTATGCCACCCTAAAGCAGATTCATGCAAAATTATAAATGTCAAAATCTGAATCAAAGCGGATATTCATCAAACGCATAGAGGACAGTCGACAAATAGCGCTCACCTGTATCCGGCAAAAGGACTACTATATTCTTATCCTTATATTCCGGCATACGCCCCAAAGTTACAGCAGCATGTACTGCTGCACCAGAGGAAATTCCAACGAGCAATCCCTCCTTCAGCGACAATTCACGTCCCATACGTATGGCATCGTCGTCAGTGACACGCATTACACGGTCTACAACTTCTGCATCGTATGTAGCAGGAACGAATCCGGCTCCTATACCTTGAATTTTGTGCATTCCAGGCTTGTCTCCCGACAGAACGGCCGAACTATCAGGTTCCATTGCAACTATCTCTATATCGCTTCTATGGGCCTTTAAACCGCGTCCTACACCAGAGAGTGTACCTCCTGTTCCTACACCGGCAATGAAAACATCGACTTTGCCGTCAGTATCTTTCCATATTTCCTCGGCTGTAGTGTGCACATGAGCCAAAGGATTGGCAGGGTTCTCAAACTGCTGAAGAATCACAGAACCTGGTATGCTGTCTCTCAGTTCTTCTGCCTTTTTTATGGCTCCAGACATACCCTCACTGCCAGGTGTCAAAACCAGCTGTGCACCCATAGCCTTGAGCAGATTCTGACGCTCTACACTCATCGTTTCAGGCATTGTCAGAATTGTTTTGTAGCCCTTTACAGAAGCAATCCAAGCCAAACCAACACCTGTATTGCCGCTTGTCGGCTCGATGATAACAGCGCCCGGTTTGAGCTTTCCGCTCTTCTCGGCATCCTCAATCATCGACAGTGCCACACGGTCCTTCACGCTTCCTCCTGGATTGAAAAACTCAATTTTTGCTATCAGATTAGCCTGTACTCCATTGTTGGCCGCAATATTGTTAAGATACATCAGCGGTGTATTGCCTATCAGTTCAGTAAGGCTTGAAAAAATCTTTGCCATAAGCAGAATTTTTTAAGTTTGTTACTTGAGTACAAATATAAAGCAGAATTTACAAACTTAAAATACCATTCTTATGGTATATGATTAAACAAAATGTAATATTATAAATTATAACAATGTATTTATTACAATCTATAACAAAAAAATATGGCATTATGGTAGTAAAACATACCAGATAATGCCATATTGCGTATAAAGTGAGAAGTATAGTATTATAAATACCTATTTATCTTATAACCAATATCTTAGCTACAGCTCCACTGTTTCCTTCAGCATCTGCAGCCAAGACGTAGTAAACGCCCGATGCAACTCGTTTTCCACCCTTGTTCTTTCCGTCCCAAGTGTATTCACCTCCGACTGAAGTACCACTGTTGACAAGGTATCCGGAAGCACTCACAATCTTCACATCTGTATCACGCATAAGACCTGTTATAGATATGCGTCCGGTGTATTCAGGACGTACAGGATTAGGGTAAACCTTTATATTGTCATCTGAAAGCGAACCGGCAGGATCTGTGGCTGTTCCAAGGTAAGAAACCAAACCTGCATCCGTACCGAAGAACACTTCGCCTGTTGAACCGTCAATAGCTATTGATTCTATGTTGTCGGATATGAGAGGACTGTTTTCAGTTGTGAAATGTTCTATCATTTCAATACCGTCACTGCTCAACAGATAAACACCGTTGCCACTCGTTCCCATCCATTTTCTGTTGCCTCCATCAATAGTTATGCAAGTGATGTTTACATCGCTGAGAAGGTAGTCGGCAAGGTTAGTACCGTCGTTTCTAGGAATCTTCACCTGAGTAAAATAAAAGCCGTTGTCGAAGACATCTTCAGGACTGTATGTGACGAATGGTCCCTTGTCAGTACCAAACCATATATTTCCGTCAAGATCTTCAGCTATGCAGTTGAAAAGGTCCGGACTGTAAGCAACACCATCCTGATTGCTGAAACGAGTAATGAATTTACGTGAATCGTCGGCAGTATTTTCCAGTGTTCCTTTCGTGTCTACACAGAAAACTCCAGCATAGTTTACAGGGTTATTTGTAGTTCGCCTGCAATTTATCCATGCCCAACCTCTGTTGTCGAACAAAACCTGATCCAACGTAGGAATATCCTTTATTTCGGAATAATACAGTGCAGCCCATTTACCATCGTTTTTCAGAATACGCACAATTGTATCTGTCTGATTGTTGAGCATCCAAAGATTGCCGTCTTTATCGTATTCCAGACCAGTAATCCAAACATAAGCATTAGGACGAGAACTGCTAGGAAGAATCGATTGTAGAGGACTGTTGCGATAATCATAATGATTTACCATCTTGTAATCCTTGAATTCAAATATTCCATCCGAAGCAGAACCTGCAAAATGATGTTCGCTGTCGTTAGGATCCTGAGCGATATCTGTTACGTTTACATAGAGACTTTTTCCAACAGTTGCTATAGGTGTCTCTTCATCAAAGCAAGTCCAGCTCTGGTTTTCGTACTTCATCAATGTACCAGGAAAAGACTGCCCGTTGTAATTGAATGAACCTCCTGCCACAAGCAATCTGTTTTCAGGAGTCATTCTGAGGAAATAGCTGTAATTTCTCATAGGACTGTCAGGAATAACGGAAGAAACATTTTCCGTAAATTTACCGTCCTTCAGACTCATACCCTTAAGTCCGTCTGTACCGCATGCACACCAATATGTATTTCCTGCATAATCGGCAGTCCTGATGCCTTTACCGTCAAGAAGGGTCATCTTACCGTCTGTGCCTACAGAATACAAGCTGCTGGCATCGGAAAGCAAAAGCATATCGTTGCAGATGCTCCAATATTTTGCAGAAAACTTTGAAATATTTGTCATGGCAAACGTACTCTTATCTATAGAGAATACGCCTGACGAGGTGAGACTATACAGTTTTCCATTGAAGTCAATAAATTCGTCGATGGCATTCTTGGTTATGACACTCCATTTCGACTTGTCCTGCAGATTGTCTGCTGTATTTCCCTTATATACTCCATTGTCAGTAGCGGCATAGATGAAATTGCCGTCCACTGCAACACTGTTTATTCCGTAATCGAGGGTATAAGTCCTTGAAAAAATACGCTCGGCAATATCCACGATAAGCAGACCATAGTTGGTCGACATATACATATTCTTACCATTGATGTAGATATCGTTTATGGTCTTGTCGCCAGCCGTCTTGTTCTTGAAATCGGTCATGTTGTATACACTGCCGTCATCGTAAAGAAGATCAATGTTGCCGTTTTTGTAAACTATGACAAGAGCTTTTTCTTCTGAACAATACGAAATGTCGAATATGCCGTTGTCGCTGAGCACACCGCTCTTGTCGTACGTCACCACATCCATATCTTCATAATCGTATGAATACAGTCCGCCGTCACTCAAAACATATATCTTGCTTCCTACCGACACGCATTTTGAGGCATCGTGATATGCCGCATAAATGGTCCATCTGTTGTTCTGCGGATACGCCTGTACCAATACGAACGACATCAGGAAAAACAATATTAGACGTCTGACATTATATACCATAAAAAAAGACAATTATTTGAATTGATACTGTTACTGCTGATTTCCGGTAAGAAACTCGGCCAGCTTCTTTACAGCCAGTGCTCTGTGGCTCATGGCATTCTTGGCCTCGCTGCCCATCTCGGAATATGTCATGTCATATCCCTCAGGCACAAATATTGGGTCATAGCCGAAACCGCCTTCTCCGCGACGCTCCTTCGTGATGTGTCCTCTTACTATGCCTTCAAAGAAATGTGTCTCACCATTATATATCAACGCAACAACAGTGTGAAATTGTGCATTCCTATCAGATTTTTCTTCAAGATTTTTCAGAAGCTTGTCCATGTTGGCCTCAGAGTCGTGTCCTTGACCACCGGCATATCTTGCAGAAAACACACCCGGCTCGCCGTTAAGAGCATCGCATTCCAGTCCGGAATCGTCGGCAAAGCAATCCATATTGTAGTGTTCCTTTATATACTGAGCTTTCTGCAGAGCATTGCCCTTGAACGTGTCTGCCGTTTCTGGAATATCTGCATCGCATCCAATATCTGCCAGACTCAATATCTCGAATTTGTCTTTAAGAATCTCTCTTACCTCTTCAAGCTTATGCTTGTTGTTTGTAGCAAAAACCAGTTGAACCATAAAAACTAAAAGTATAAATGGAATTTTTTTTAATATTTCTATCAGTCGAACAAACTTCTCTGCATGCCGTCAGGCGTACGCAGGCGTCCCAGATGTTTATAGGCCAACTCTGTCACCTCACGTCCTCTTGGCGTACGCTTGATGAAACCTTCCTTTATGAGGAAAGGTTCATAAACTTCTTCTACTGTACCTCCGTCTTCGCCGATGGCAGTTGCAATCGTGTTTATACCTACAGGACCGCCTTTGAATTTATCGATGATTGTTGTGAGTATCTTATTGTCTATCTCGTCGAGTCCGAACTTGTCGATGTTCAGTGCCTCAAGAGCAATATGAGCAATCTCCATATTTATTCTGCCGTTGCCCTTGACCTGAGCAAAATCTCTCACACGGCGCAGGAGAGCATTGGCAATACGTGGCGTGCCTCGGCTTCTGCCGGCAATCTCGCCTGCAGCATCAAAGTCGCATGGCACATTCAGAAGTTTTGCCGAGCGCATTATAATTTTCGTCAGAATCTCTGCATCGTAGTATTCCAAATGAAGATTTATACCGAATCTGGCTCTCAAAGGAGCTGTGAGAAGACCGCTTCGTGTTGTGGCGCCGACCAGTGTGAAAGGATTCAAATCTATCTGTATGCTTCGTGCAGACGGCCCCTTGTCTATCATGATATCTATACGGTAATCCTCCATTGCCGAATAAAGATATTCTTCCACAACAGGCGACAGACGATGTATCTCATCGATGAACAGCACATCGTTTTCCTGAAGCGAAGTAAGTATTCCGGCAAGGTCACCAGGTTTGTCGAGAACAGGTCCAGAAGTAACCTTAAAACCTACACCAAGTTCATTGGCTATAATGTTAGAAAGAGTAGTTTTTCCAAGTCCTGGAGGACCGTGCAGAAGAGTATGGTCGAGCGGTTCACCGCGGTATTTAGCGGCTTCTACAAATATCCGAAGATTTTCAACCACCTTGTTCTGTCCGTTGAAATCTTCAAATCGAAGAGGGCGCAGAGCATTTTCAAACTCCTTTTCCTTAGGAGACAAATACTGCTCTTCACGTATATCAAAGTCGTCTGTCATTATATGCTTTCTATTTAGTTTGTTTGATCTGCCATGAATGCAGACCTCAATATGCTTTGCGAAAATAACTCTTTTTTCCCTAAAAAACCGTTTGATCAATCACTTTTGAGTTATCTTCACATTATATATATAGGAATAGAATTAAACATGCTCATATATCCAAGCACTATATTGATACCATCAACCATTCTGCACAACCTCAAACCTATAATAATTATTATATCCTATCTTTAGTTTTAAATTCTATGTTAATAATAATAGGCTGTTGAAAGTGTAGATAAAAAATCCGTGTCATATTTGCATATTAGTTTTTGAACATTAGATATTTCGCTTTCACAGCGTTATCAACAGCCGTTTTCTTCATAAATTATTGATATACAATACCAAATTTAAGTTCTTAACATTGTGTTGATAATTCATTATGTTTACATTTTTCTTCTTGTTGACATGTTTAAAACCGGTTTTTAAGGTGTAGAAAAATTATTGATACTAAAAAACAACTTTTCTTTGCTCGTTCGGAATATGTGGTATATATGATTTTTGAAGTTAACTGTCAATATTTACTTTTTATTTTCTTTCTACGCACTTTCCACAGGTAATCAACAGGCTTTTCAACAGATTTTATCATAAAACTGTTTATAACTGCATGTTCTGCACCATGGTTATAGTTTTCATCAGTCATCTTATATTTCCTCTGTCAATAATCCCGGTATTCAACACAGTAATGAATGTTGTTGACAAAAACTGCTGTGAATTCTGTTCGTATGTATATGCCATTATAATGCTATTGCCGGTCAGAATGCTGAAAATACATTCTATGAAGGCGTATCAAGAGTCTTCCATATAGCTGAAATTGGTTTCAAGAGCTTATATGGACAGCATTATAATGTTTTCATCACGCTAGAGGCCGTTATTTTGAGCTATACGGGCAAATATACGCTAAGATGTATATTGGCATACCTGAAGGCTTATAGTAAGTTCTATGCCATATTAAAGCTGAAAATCCTATATCAACATAAATGATGGCTATTCACCACCACCATCAACAGAACTATAATAATTAATATATCCTATTTTCAGTTTTTAAATTCTATGTTAATAATAATAGGCTGTTGAAAGTGTAGATAAAAAATCCGTGTCATATTTGCATATTAGTTTTTGAACATTAGATATTTCGCTTTCACAGCGTTATCAACAGCCGTTTTCTTCATAAATTATTGATATACAATACCAAATTTAAGTTCTTAACATTGTGTTGATAATTCATTATGTTTACATTTTTCTTCTTGTTGACATGTTTAAAACCGGTTTTTAAGGTGTAGAAAAATTATTGATACTAAAAAACAACTTTTCTTTGCTCGTTCGGAATATGTGGTATATATGATTTTTGGAGTTAACAGACAACATTTATTTTTCATTTTCTTTCTACAGGCTCTTAACGGGCTATCAACAAGTTTTCAACAGATTTTATCAGCAATTTGTTTATAACTCTGTAATTTTGCATTACAGACATGCTTTTCATCGTTTTTTTGTGTGAAAAGCGGTTTTAAACATACTTATCAACAATGTTATAAACAAAAAAGCCGTAAAATGAGAAAACTTAAGATAACTGAACTCAACAGAATTACCGTTGAAGAGTTCAAGAAAAGCGATAAGCTTCCTCTTGTAGTAGTGATGGATGATATCCGCAGCATGTATAATGTAGGTTCTGTTTTCCGCACTTCTGACGCTTTCAGGGTAGAATCAATATATCTGTGCGGTATATCTGCTGTTCCTCCTCATCCGGAAATCCACAAGACTGCTCTTGGAGCAGAGGATACAGTCGACTGGAAATATTTCAAAGATACGCGCGATGCCGTTTCTGAACTCCACGAAATGGGTTATACTGTCTATTCCGTCGAGCAGGTTGAACACAGCACAATGCTCCAGGATCTTCAGCTGGAAGAAGGAAAGAAGTATGCCATCGTAATGGGCAACGAAGTTAAGGGAGTCAAACAGGAAGTTGTCGACATGAGCGATGGATGTATAGAAATTCCTCAGTTCGGTACAAAACATTCGCTCAATGTTTCCACTACTGCAGGAATCGTTATATGGGAATTTGCCAAAATGCTTGAGATTTCAAGGTAAAAAATGCGGTCATAAGTCTTTTATAATAATGTGTACTGCCTTCAGATAGGCTGTTTTTGTATTTAAGAATAAAAATATATCGTTTTTCGATAAATTTTTATTGAAAATGTTTTGTCGTTGTCAGAAAACAATATACATTTGCATATCGAAAAACGATAAACAAATAATGAATAACAAAAAAAGTACTAACATTAAAAAATAAAAGACTTATGAAAACAGCATTCTTCAAATCAGTTCTTTCAAAAGTAGTATTGTTTGCAGCATCTTGTGCAGCATCTTGTGCATCATCTTATGCAAATGGAGTAGACAACGTATCTGAAATTGAAGCACATCAGAACAAGGTATACAACTGCGTAACTCAGGTTAATGGGGATTACAAGTATGAATATGTAAGCGACAATGCAGGCAGAGTTCTTGCAAAGACAGCATACAAGTGGGACAACAGTTCAAAGGCTTGGAAACCTTCGTTCGTATATACTGTAAAGTATGGTGAAACTTCTAATATTCTCTCTTATGCTGCATGGGACGAAAAAAAATGCACTTTCTCTGCAAACTGCAAGTCGCAGAGCTATGATGCCGATAAATTCCCATTCCTTATTTCAACACCAACCAGCAAATAATTATTAAACTGCATATAATATGTACGTCAGAAAACAGAAGTGACTGACGTACATATATGCGATAAAAATATACATACGATATGAAACGCATAAAGATTTTAGGAATAGTTCTCTTTTCACTGTTCATGTTAAAAACATTCATGGATTTCTATAAAGGCTTTTCTGATGCCTATTACGGTTCTTCCGCTGGTTGGAGAGACGCAACTGATGTGGAATACGACGGTGGAAAGGTGAGCTACGTGAACGGTATAGATGTTGTCGAATTAGATAACAATAATACTATATGCGACAGTATATACAACAGCCATCTTGGTTGTAAGGTTCCTGCACGTATAAATGAGCTGACAACACAGATATATATAGACAACTTTACTTATAACTTTTGCCGTATTGTGGAAATTATAGTTGCAATATTGGGACTTTACGGAATTGTCTGTCTTGTCAAGATGTACATATCAATCTGCAAGGGTAGTGTGCTTACATCTAAGAATGCATCACGTCTCAGAAAATTTATGTATTTCTTTATGGCTTTCAAACTCGTTAAAGAGATTCAGCGTTACGTATTCTTGACGAGTATCGAAAATCAGCTTGAGTTTAAAGGTATGAAATTGGCTGAAGACCTGACAATGTTTGATTGGACAGACATGTTTATCATGATATTCCTTACAGAAATCTTTGTTCTTGCAGTAAAGCTGAAGGAAGAGCAGGATTTGACTATTTGATTCAGTTCGGTAAATGGACGATATTAAATTTAAAACACCATGGATTATGGAAAATAATATAAAGCAGAAAAGACAGCTGGTTATGTTTTGCAGTCTTACTGTTGCATACGTAAGTATGTTTGTCGGAATATTGCGATTCTGCCTCGAAATAGGTAAAGTTGTATTTACTGGTGCCGAAGTTGATTTAAGCATAATAACTCTACTTGTTATGTACGTATGCATCACCATATCTGCCGTTGCCATTGTACGTTTTCTGAAAAATGTGGACCGAGGATACATATTTGATAAGAAGAATATATTTCCTTTGCGATTCTTCGGATATACGGTTATGCTTACAGGAATTATTTTGGTAATATTGCATTCTCTGTCAGATTCTGACAGTCAGACTTATATGTTTTATCTTTTGATAGGAGTTTTCATAAACATATTTTCTGAAGTATTTGCTATCGGTGTAAAGCTGAAAGAAGAGCAGGACTTGACAATTTGAATGATTAAAAATTTATATATATGCCAATAATAGTAAACTTAGATGTAATGATGGCAAAGCGTAAAATCTCTTTGGGCGATTTGGCGGCGAAGATTGATCTTACGCCTGCCAATCTTTCTATATTGAAGACCGGCAAGGCCAAGGCTGTACGTTTTTCCACTCTCGAAGCAATATGCAAGGAACTTGATTGCCAGCCTGGAGATATATTGGAGTATAGGGCTGAAGAATGATATGCTTTTTCATGTAGTTTTTCAAATATAAATGATTCAATCTGTCCGAGGGCTCGCGATTTAAATTGCGGGCCCTCGTATTTATGTTTGTGAGCGCCTGCAATTTTTTTGATGCAGTACATTGGGCTTGCCTTTACTTATATTCAAAAGACTGTTGAATCAATTTATATAAGCAAATAATTATTGTGGTATAATTTAGTTAAATAACTGAAATGTGTATTCTATTTAAATATATATTCGTAATTTTGCGAACGAATAAAAGATATTCTTTGAGCCTACTACGTGTTTATGAATATAGCTTGTGCACGGCTTTTTCATAACATGCATCAGCGAAAAGAATTTTTTTTGGATTCAATATTCGTATTTTTACGAATTTATTATTATGTAAAATATCCTAGTTGGTTGAACGTATGAAAAAGTTATTAGCAGTATTGTTTTCGTTTATGACTCTTACTACAGCTACATCAGCATCGACTGTGGCAAGGTCAATTGTTGCTGATGCCGTTAGTGTACAGCAGAACGATTATGTAGAGATTCTTTATTTTCACGGCAAACAGCGTTGTGCAACCTGTATTGCGATTGAGAAGCATACGAAAGAGGTCTTGCAGAAAGAATATGCGGATGAGTTGAAAAAGGGAAAGGTGAAGTTCAGAGCTGTGGACATAAGCAAAAAGGAAAATGAGGCACTGGCAGACAAGTACGAAGTGACATGGTCGTCATTGTTTGTTGTAAAGCATGGAAAGAAAAGCGAAATAAAGGAGAACATGACGAATTTTGCCTTTTCCAATGCGAGAAAGAAGCCTGATGTGTTCAAGTCAGGATTGATTAAGAAGATTGATCAGTTGTTGAAGTGAATAGTTTGTTATGGAATATCTGCAGACATTGCTTGACAGCAGCAGTATGCCTGTGCTGACTGCTTTCATATTGGGACTGCTGACTGCTGTTTCTCCATGTCCGCTTGCTACGAATATAGCAGCAATAGGTTATTTGAGCAAAGATGTAACGGACAGAAGGAGAATATTTGCCAACGGACTGCTTTATACATTGGGCAGGATATTGTCTTATACTGCCTTGGGCATTGTGCTGATAGCTGTCATACGTGAAGGATCGAGCATGTTCGGTATACAGAAGACAATAGCTTCACTTGGAGAAATATTTGTAGGTCCTTTACTCATACTCATCGGATTGTTCATGCTAGTTGGCGATAGGCTTAATCTGCAACGATTCGGATTCAGCGGAAATGCAGAGAAGCTGGCTGAGAAAGGTGGATGGGGAGCTTTGCTCATAGGCATTCTGTTTGCTTTGGCCTTTTGTCCGGCCAGTGGAGTTTTCTATTTCGGTATGCTCATACCGATGTCTGCAACTGCTTCTGCCGGATATTTTCTTCCGGTGGCGTTTGCAGTTGCTACAGCTCTTCCGGTCCTGTTGTTTGCATGGCTGCTTGCTTTCAGTGTAAACAAGATTGGAAGTGTATACGGCAAGATACAAACGTTTCAGGCATGGCTTAAGGTTATTGTCGGAATATTGTTTGTCGGCATAGGTATATACTATTGCTGTATAATGTTTTTTTGAAAATATAATACGTAATCAAATTATAAGTAATTATGGAAATAAAGGTTTTAGGTTCTGGCTGTGCCAGATGCAAGTCTGTTTATCAGGTAATCGAAAAAGTGGTTAAGGAAAACAATGTTGATGCTGTTGTTGAGAAGGTGGACGACATAATGGAGATTATGAAGTACAACATCATGTCTACTCCGGCAATTGTCATTGACGGCGTTGTCAAGATGAAAGGACAGGTGCCTACAGAGAGTGAAGTTAAGAAACTTCTTGGCATCTGATGCTGTTTTCTTCTACTGATATACGGCGGAAATAAGCACTGGATACTTTTCCGCCGTTATTTATGTTTTTAATGTTCGTCTTATTACGAATTTTATTTTCTTCATTGTTATGATACAGGATTTTGCAGATTGGTTGGTGTACGGTATTTTCGGTCTTAGTGCTGATACGCAGCTTGGTTCGGCAGTTAATTTTTTCTTTTACGATTCTATAAAGATACTTCTTCTGCTGTTTTTCATAAGTGTGCTTATGGGTATTGTGAATGCCTATTTCCCAATAGAACGTTTGCGCAACTATCTTATGACACATAAGATGTACGGATTGCAGTATTTGCTGGCATCTATGTTCGGTGCTATCACACCGTTCTGTTCGTGTTCATCCATTCCTCTGTTCATAGGTTTTGTGAAAGGAGGCATACCTTTGGGTGTCACATTTGCTTTTCTCATAACTTCTCCGCTTGTCAACGAAGTTGCTGTTGCCATGTTCCTAGGAACGTTCGGACTGAAGGTTACGCTTATATATGTGATCAGTGGTATATTGCTTGGTGTTATAGGCGGTTTTGTTCTTGGCAAGATGCGTCTTGATGGATACTTGAGCGATTGGGTAAAACAGATTCAGGCTGATTCGTCTGTTCAGTCTGATGTCTGGGAGAAAGATCATAGCGGATTCTTTGAACGTCTTCCTGATATTGTTCGTGGGGCGTGGAAGATTGTTCGCGGTGTCATATTGTATGTTTTGATAGGTATCGGTATTGGAGCTTTCATGCATGGTTTTGTTCCTGAAGGATTTTTCGAGCAATACATGTCGAAAGATAATTGGTTTGCCGTACCTTTGTCTGTTGTTCTGGCCGTGCCGATGTATGCCAATGCGGCCGGTATTGTTCCAGTCATTGAGGTATTTGTAGCAAAAGGTATTCCGTTGGGAACGGCAATATCCTTTATGATGGCTGTAGTGGGCCTTTCACTTCCTGAAGCTACCTTGCTTAAGAAAGTCATGACATGGAGATTGATAGGCATATTTTTCGGTACAGTGACATTCTTCATTGTCCTGTCAGGATATTTGTTTAACATTATCTTGTAAAGTTTTTAAGCTATGAGAATTCTTATACTTTGTACCGGCAACAGCTGCCGAAGCCAGATGGCACATGGGTTTCTGAAATCTTTCGACGATTCTCTTGAGGTATATTCAGGAGGAACGGAACCTGCTGAGCGGGTCAATCCGAAGGCTGTTGAGGTGATGAAAGAGGCCGGTGTAGACATAAGCAATCACGTTCCTGTCAATGTTCAGACATATATTGACAAAGAATGGGATTATGTAATTACCGTATGCAGCAATGCCGATAAGAATTGTCCGGTTTTCAATGGCAAAGTCGGCAAGAGAATGCATATAGGTTTTGATGATCCATCTGAAGCGACAGGTAGTGAAGAATTTGTTTACAATGAGTTCAGACGTGTACGCGATGAAATCAAGACTGCTTTTGAAGGTTTCTATAAAAATGAAATCTGCAGTTTAGGATAATAATATGTTTTTCATTGATGGATAGGTCGTTCTGATGATGACCGATTTCTATATATATATGCAAATATTCATTGTTTGTTTAGTGTTTACAGCTATGAATGTTTGCATATTTTATTATTTATAGATTGAAAATGAAATAATTGTGAATTAATTCTTACATTTGCCAGCAAATAGAGATAATACGGAAAAGAGGTGAAGTGTTTTCTTACATTGAGTGTTTATTGAAACTATCATATTGACGGATGTGTTTACATTGGTGGTATATATATTGACCAGCTGATTACTTTTTGGGATGTTACTATCTGCAGACAGTTTTACACTCGTATATGTTAGTGGGGAGCATTGCGGTTTCGCACCTTATTGTGAATTTCAAAAAAGCCGTTTCAGGAACCGAAGACGGCACAGACAACAAATTGTTTAGTTATGAAAAGCAAGCGTATAATTGCAGGTTTGGCTTTGATGGCGATGTTTTTTTCTACTGTGAGTGCACAGGAGTATAATGTAGATTCGGTGGATGTTTCAAACAACGAAATCAGTGCTTACAGCGATTCTGTTATGACTGCTGGCGACAGCATCAGTCTTGAAACATCTGATGATACTTATGGGGAAATGTATCAAAAGGTGTGGAAAAAGCGCAAAAAATACATTTATTTTACTTATGGTATACAAAGCCTTAAGAGTGATTATGATAAGATGAACAGTGATATGGCTTTTGCTTTGATAAATGGTAGAACTTACTATTTGCATAAAAAGCCTTTGTTGGGAATGATTAAATTCGGATTGGATTGGAACTATTTTGATATAAACTTTGCAAAATATCCAAACATTGATTCATCGGACGGTTATTCGGAAGATTATGATGATGAGGGGGACATTGATTTGGGAATTATGCAGTTGGAAGCCGGTATGGGTATCGGTCCTTCTATAACGATTAATCCTGTGGATCAGCTTAAGGCATGTGTTTATTTTCATGTTACACCATCTTATTCTTTGATGGTTCAGAATAATAATGCGTATCATCATTATGCTACATTTTTCAATTTAGGATTGACTGTTTCATATAAGATTATATCTCTAGGTATTGAGAGCCGTTGGTCAGGAAAGACCAGTTATGACGGTTTGGCTATGGATAGTACTGATGATGTTTATGATGATGATGGAGTTTTCCATGATCCTTTTGAAAGTATAGGAATGAAGATGAAGACAAATACTTTCCGTATTTTCATAGGTTTACGTTGGTAAGAAAAAGAATTAAAATAAATTTTTAGTATTATGAGAAATTATTCATTCATCAAGTATTTTGCCTTTTTCTTTTTGATAACTGTAGGATTTAGTGCATGCGAAAAGGATGAAGCAGGAGATGATTTCGGCGACGGTTCGCCTAAAGCTGAAAACGTAGTGCTTAGGAACGGATATGCTTACGAGTATAATGGACAGGGACTCGTAACTAAAATGAGTAAATATGAAACTGAAACAGATGAAGATGGCAACAGTCACAGTATACTTGTAACCAAAGCTACAATTACTTATCCTCAAAGCAATCGTGCTGTATTGGTTTATTATGATCCTTATTTTACTTTCACTTATACGTTTGCTTTTGGAGAAAACGGCTTTGCTTATCGTATAATTCAAAGTGATACGGAAGGATCTTCACTTATCAAACTCAATTATGACAGTGAAGGTCATCTGATTTATATGGATAATTATGGTGACATACTGAGGATGAAGTATACAGACGGCAATCTTACTTATGTAGAAGATCAGGAATATGATGCAAAGTCGTATATAACCTATGGTTCTGATACGGATTTCTACTATTACGGCATGTCCCCATTCTTGCTTGGAGTTGAGCTTGGACCTTTTGTTTCTTCAATGGATTGGTGGTTTGAATGTGGACTCGATTGTGCACTTTATGCAGGTTTCCTCGGAAAACCATCAAAAAATTTGCCTGTCAAAATAGAAAGTACTGATAGTGAGAACTATCAACCGACTATTTATGAAATTGAGTATTATTCCGTTAACTCGATAGGAAGATGGAGGCAGAATGAAGTCAGTTGGTGATAATTACTGAAGACTAATTTGTTTTTGAAAAATAATAATTATAAAATGGCGTCTGTAGATATACATTTTTATATCTGTCAGACGCCATTTTATGTCATGTATTATTGTACTTTTATAAATTAAAGATATATCTTTGCAACGTTTTGTTCCGTCAATCTTCCTTAGCGAGGGTTCGGATGAAAAGGGAATCGGGTGAAAGTCCCGAACAGTCCCGCTGCTGTGAGCTCCGTTTTTTAGGTTTGCTTATCGAAACCCCACAAAGCCACTGTCCTATGTTTTTACGGATGGGAAGGCAAGGCAAGCCGGAGTAAGTCAGAAGACCTGCAAAACGTATATAATTTTGCGTTCTCGAGGAAAGGACAGCAAAGTCTGAATTTGTTTTTATACTGACAGTTGATGAAAATTAAGGGACCAGCATATAATGCCGGCTTGCGTTTTGCCGTAGTGTTGTCCGTTCTTGCTCCTTTGTCCGCAAAGGCACAGGTAGCATCGAATGACAGCATAACCGGGCGTGTGCATGATATTCCGGATGTGACAGTGAGTGCCAGACGTTTGCCGCAGCGCAATGCAGTGTCATATCCTACACAGGTTATCGGAAGGAAGGAACTGGAGGGATTGGCTCTTCAGAATATTGCAGATGCAGTGCGCCGGTTTGCAGGTGCCAACGTAAAGGACTATGGAGGCATAGGTGGACTGAAAACTGTTTCTGTAAGAAGTCTCGGTGCGGAACATACGGCTGTGGTTTATGACGGTGTGGCTGTAAGCAATTGTCAGGCAGGACAGATAGACATTGGTCGATTCAGTCTTGACGATATCGAGATGCTTTCTCTTTCAATAGGACAGAACAACGAACTGATGCAGTCGGCACGTGCTTTTGCTTCGGCTGGTGTGCTGGAACTTTTCAGCAGAGATGCATTGCTCGATGCGGATAGAAACTACAAGTTCAGCGGACAGATAAAAGGAGGTTCTTTCGGTTTGATAAATCCTTCACTCAGATGGACGCAGCGTCTTGGAAAGAATACCGTAGGTTCGTTGTCCGGCAATTTTCTGTATGCTGACGGAGAATATCCGTTTAAGCTCGTAAATGGAAAATATACAACTGAAGAAAAGCGAAAAAACAGTGATGTGCATTCATGGCATGTTGAAAGCAATGTCCGTCACGACATAAATGAACACAGCCGTCTCAGTGTCAAAGGTTATTATTTTGATTCAGAGAGAGGATTGCCGGGTTCTGTAATTTTGTATAACGACCAGGCCAATGAACGTCTTTGGGACAAGAACGGATTTGTACAGATGAAGTACGAAAACGAGTTTTCTGAAAAATGGAGCATGCAGGCCTTGGCAAAATACAACTATTCGTGGAACAAATATGTCGACACAAATGTTAAATATGAAGACGGCAAGCAGATAGACCTCAATACGCAGAATGAATATTATCTGTCTGGTACATTCATGTGGAAACCTGTACAAGGACTGGCAATGTCTTGGGCAAACGATTTTGCTGTGAATACGCTTGACAGCAATCTGCCTTCGGCTCCGCAGCCTGTACGTACTTCGTGGTTGTCGGCATTGAATGCCAAATATGTATGGCATTCGCTTACATTTTCCGGTACTCTTGTCAATACTTTCATGACTGAATCTGTTGAGACCGGTGAGCGTCCGGACGACCGTCTTCATCTTTCGCCTACGGTATCGGTCATGTATAAGCCTTGGAAAAAAAGCAATTTGTTCCTGAGACTTATGTATAAGGACACTTTTCGAGTGCCTACATTCAATGATATGTATTACCAGCGTATGGGAAATACCAGTCTCGATCCTGAGAAGGCTCACGAATACAATTTCGGTATAACATGGAACGGAGCGCCTTTTGCGTTTACCGATTTCATATTGATTACAGCCGATTGCTATTACAACAAAGTAGATGATAAGATTGTAGCTTTTCCTTCTACTTATGTTTGGAAAATGGTCAACTACGGCAAGGTAGACATCTTGGGTGCTGACGTTTCACTGCAGGCAAAGTTTGTATTGACAAACAATATAAAGATGACGCTTTCAGGAAGTTATACATATCAGCATGCTACGGATCAGACAAATCCGGATGCCAAGAATTACGGCGATCAGATACCTTACACTCCGCGCCACAGTGGAAGTGCTTCGCTTATATTCGAAACACCGTGGGTTGATCTGGGATACAGTGCAGTGTTTGTCGGCGACAGATATTTTCAGAAACAGAACATTCCTGAAAATCTCATAAAGGGATATCAGGAGCATTCACTTTCGGCATCGCATACATTCAGTATAAAGAATGTGAAGCTGCGCCTTCAGGCCGAAGTCATAAACCTGATGGATGAGCAGTATGATGTTATAAAATATTATCCTATGCCCGGAAGATCGTGGCGAGGAACGGTGAGAATAGATTTTTAAACATAAACAGATAAATAAAAAGTATTATTATGGATTTTAGAAAATTATTTGCAGGTTCACTCTGTACATTGGCTTTGGCCTGCACATTCACATCGTGCAGCGATGATGACAATGATGGTTTTAAAGATGGAGGTTCAACAGTACAGTTGCCTAACAAGCGTGCTTTCATACTTAACGAAGGAAGCTATAACGGCAATAATGCTGGAATTTCATTCTATGCACCTAATGGAAATGCATCTTTCATAGATGATATCTACAAAACTCAGAATGGCAGATCTCTCGGTGATACAGGTCAGGACATTATTGAATATGACGATTATCTCTATGTAACTGTATATGGTTCTAATCTTCTTGTAAAGCTCAATTCTGCAGGTGTAGAGCTCGACAGCATTCATTTCACAGCTGAGGAAGGTTCACCTCGTTTCATGACTGCCGACGACGGCAAGATCTATGTAACTCTCTATAGCGGTAATGTCATGAAGATAAATGCCAAGACACTCAAGAAAGAGGGTATGGTAAAGGTAAACAACAATCCTGAAGGTATCGTTGAAGAAGACGGATACGTTTATGCTCTCAACGGAGGATGGGGAAGCGGTAACACTATGAGCGTCATCAACACAAGGACTTTCACTGTAGATAAGACTGTTACAGTTTCAACAAATCCCGAGAAGATTCTTGAATCTGAAGGACGTATATTTATTTTGAGTTACGGAGGTGATTATCCGAATTACACTTACCCGGTTGAAATGTATAATCCTAAGACTGGTGAAGTTACAAAGGTTGCTAATGCAACAAATATGGCTGAGGACGACGGTATCATCTACCTTGCTTACTCAGATACTGATTGGAGCACATACACGACAACAACAACTTTCTCTACATATAATGTAAAGACTGGCGTTTGGAATCAGACTTCATTCCTTAAAGATGCTCCAGCCGAACTTGCTACAAGTTCTGTTTACGGCATGAGTGTTGACTCTGACAATGGCGACATTTACATCTGTACTTCTTCTTATGATACAAAGGGCGATGTATATCGTTTCAGAAAAGACGGAAGCTTCGTTGCCAAGTTCGAGAGCGGTGGCGTAAATCCTAAGAAGGTTGTTTTTGTAGACTGATAAGTCTGTATGAAAACTAAATTACTATTTGCCAATATAGTTATTGTGGTCTTGCTTTTCTCTGCCTGCACAGGAGGAAGCAAGACCTCTTGTATTGTTGACGGCGGTGATACGCTTGAGATACGCTATGCCACCAATCTTAAGATTGTACGATTCTCAGACTATACCGTCGCTACTGTGCGCAATCCTTGGGACACACTGAAAACTCTGCATACATACGTACTTGTGGACAAGCAGAAACCTGTACCGGAGCATTTGCCTGAAGGGACAGTGGTGCGTGTGCCTGTGGAAAAAGCACTTGTATATTCCGTGGTTCATGGAGGACTGCTTGACGAGCTTGGTGCAATAGGAAGTATTGCTGGTGTATGCAATATGGAATACTTCAAGATGCCGAAGATACAAAAGCTTCATGGCGAAGGCAAGATAATGGATTGCGGCAACGGCATGAATCCAGACATAGAAAAAGTCATTGCACTCTCGCCTGATGCAATCATGTTGTCGCCGTTTGAGAATAATGGCGGATATGGACGTATAGGCAAACTGAATATTCCCATCATAGAGTGTGCCGACTACATGGAAACATCTCCGTTGGGACGTGCCGAATGGATGCTTTTCTACGGAATGCTTGCCGGACGTGAAAAACAGGCCGATTCGCTGTTTGCATCGGTAGAGAAAGAATATATGTCTGTGCGTGATGCTGTGAAGAATGCAGAAAACAAACCTACAGTTCTGAGCGATCTCAGATATGGTTCTGCATGGTATATTCCAGGCGGAAACAGTACTACCGGAAAACTTTATGCAGATGCCGGTGCCGATTATATATTCTCTGATCTGAAGAACAGCGGTTCTGTGCCCATGTCCTTCGAAGCAGTGTTTGATGCAGCACGCGATGCAGACTACTGGTTCGTGAAGTATAATCAGAAGACCGACAAGACATATAAGGAACTGAAGACCGACTATGCTCCTTATGCACGTTTCAAAGCTTTCAAGGAAAAGCATATATACGGATGCAACACAAATCGTATTCCTTATTATGAAGAATTGACGTTCCATCCAGAGAAACTCCTTAAGGATATAGCGAAAATTATCCATCCAGAACTGCTTGAAGGCTATGTTCCGGAATATTTCAGTAATTTAGCGGATGAATGACCTCTGACCTTTATTTGTTTTTTTGAATAAAACAGAGATCATTCATTTCCAACACATCTTTTTTATAAATGACAGAAGTGAATAAGAGATTCTACATATTGAGCGGAGCATTGGTTGTCGTGACACTTGTTCTTGCCGTGGCAAATCTGCTGTTCGGTTCGGCTGACATACCATTTTCTGCTGTTGCCGATATTCTTGCAGGAAGAGAACCCGAAAATGAAACCTGGAAATTCATTGTACTTGAGTTGCGCCTGCCACAGTGCATCACAGCACTGCTTTGCGGAGCATCCCTTTCAGTTTCCGGACTTATGCTTCAGACGGTGTTCAGCAATCCTCTTGCCGATTCGTCTATCCTCGGCATAAGTTCAGGCGCAAGTCTAGGAGTGGCTCTTGTTATTCTTGCCGGTGGCGGTGCTGTTACAGCCGGTGCATTCACTCTGTCTGGTTTCATTTCTGTTCTGTTCGGTGCTTTTGCCGGAGCTGCAGTTATTTTAGGAATAATCCTTCTTTTGTCCACTGTAATCAAGAACAGCGTCATGCTTCTGATTGTCGGTATAATGATTGGTTATGTGGCATCATCGCTCATTTCGCTTCTCAATTTCTTTTCTTCGGCCGAAGGTGTCCAGTCTTATATGGTATGGGGAATGGGCAATTTCGGAGGTGTCTCAGTCGACCAGCTTCCAGCTTTTACCATAGTTGTGCTGTTGGGATTGGCAATGGCTGTACTTCTCATAAAACCGATGAACGCGCTTCTGCTGGGTACACGTTATGCAGAGAACCTTGGAATAAATATTAAAAGGGTGCGCAACCTCATGCTTGCTTCGACAGGTATACTTACGGCTGTGACCACATCTTTCTGCGGTCCCATATCCTTCATAGGACTTGCCGTTCCTCATGTGGCCCGCCTCATGCTGGGCACATCCAACCACAATTCTCTTATGCCTGTTACGCTTCTCTCCGGTGCGGCAACAGCCCTGCTCTGCAATCTTATCTGCATCATACCCGGCGACAACGGCATTATTCCTCTTAATGCCGTAACTCCTGTGCTCGGTGCACCAGTAATAATATATGTCATCATTAACCAGCGTAAAATCCAATACTTCAACTGATGGACAAGCAATCTACTGTAGTTATTGAAGGCCGTGACTTGAGTATCGGATACCGTAACGGCAAGCACACAAGCATGATACATGAGCACCTGGATTTCTGTCTGCACAGAGGTAGACTGACATGTATGCTGGGTGCCAACGGTGTAGGAAAATCTACGCTTCTGCGAACCCTCTCTGCTTCACAGCCTCAGTTGTCAGGCTCATTGGAACTGTTCGGCAGACCTATAGATACTTATTCTGAACGTGAACTTTCCAGACTTGTAGGTGTTGTGTTGACAGACAAAACACAGGCTGGAGGATTGACCGTTTACGAACTTGTAGCTTTGGGGCGTCAGCCTCATACAGGTTTCTTCGGCCGTCTAAGACGCGCAGACAAATTGATGATAGAACATGCCCTTGAGCAAGTAGGTGTTGCCGATAAGTCTTCGCGATACGTGGCCGAACTTTCCGACGGCGAGCGTCAGAAGGTTATGATTGCTAAAGCGCTTGTTCAGGAATGCCCCGTAATATTGCTTGATGAGCCTACTGCCTTTCTCGACATCGTCAGCTGCATCGACATAATGATTCTTCTGCACCGTCTGGCCAGAGAGGACAATAAGGCCATACTTCTGTCGACTCACAATGTGGAGCAGTCGCTTGTCATCGCCGACAGTCTTTGGCTGCTGACACGTGCCGACGGACTTGAGTGCGGTGTCACAGAAGATTTGATTCTCAATAACCGTATGGATACTCTTTTTGCAGAGAAAAAGAGAAATGTACATTTCGATCTCATGCACGGTGTGTTCTCGCCAGGCGTCAACGGCAGACGTTCGATATGTCTTAAGACAGACGATGAAGTGCTTAAGCACTGGACGCAGAATGCACTCAATCGTATGGATTATTTCTGCCTCTCGTCAGAGAACTCCGATGCTTCGCTCCCTCTTCTCGAAGTTAAGTCTGCACATGACTTCGTATTGTCCCGAAATTCAGTATCAAAAACTTTCAATTCGTTCGAAGAACTGATTGAGGCCTTACGTTGACAATTCCGTTTTATAGTTATATAGGATTTCATGTAGACTTTCATGTCAATTGTATAGCTGTAAACCATAAAGTCTGACATTTTGAAACGCTTAGGCGTCTATGGCATATCATTATTATGCCGTAGACGCCTTTTTTTTATTCCTGATTTTATATCATAATTACTCTTATAAAAGATCTGTACTTATATATGTAAATCAATTACTATGTTTTTGCTTATAAAATAATACAATTTATATCTGTTTATCTTACACTTTGAAATATATGGAATTTTATATGATAAAAAGATTGCTTGTTTTATGAATATAAGTGCAAAAAGATATAATTTTGCAGGCAAATAAAGATAAAAGTATATAAATAATGAATTTTGCTATCAAAATAATATTTGAGTAGATTCATTGATGTATAATTAAAATTCAACGATTATGGAAAGAAAGATGAGAATTGAGATGTTGTCGCTTTTATCAGTAGGATTGTGTATGCCGGCAGTTTCGTTTGCTCAAGACAAGGTTGATTCGAGCGTTGGTGCCGATCTTGTAAGCGGTTATGTTTGGCGTGGTCAGAATCTAGGAGGTGTAAGCATCCAGCCTTCGGCTTCAATATCATACAAGGGATTCTCATTGACAGGATGGGGGTCGGTAGGAATAGACAAGACAGATACAAAAGAGTTTGATCTTACCTTAGGATATGCCACTGGTGGTTTCAGCGTATCTGTGACCGATTATTGGTTCAACACTAAGAAATATTTCCATTACGAAGCGCATAATACAGCTCATGTATTCGAGGCTCAGGTGGGATACGATTTTGACATTCTTGCTGTGAACTGGTATACGAATTTTGCCGGTGACGATTACAATGCAGATGGCGACAGAGCGTTTTCATCATATTTTTCTATAAGTGCACCTTTCAGGCTTGGGAGCCTTGACTGGTCTGCCGAAGTCGGAATGGTGCCTTGGAAATCTAGCGCTACATACGGTTATGCTGATGGCTTTGAAGTCTGCAATGTCTCATTGGGAGTATCGAAGGACATTGCAATAACAGACAAGTTCTCTTTGCCTGTCTATGCCAAGGCTACATGGAATCCGGCTACAGAAGGTGCATATTTTGTTTTCGGCCTGCACCTTTGACATTATCTCTGTTCAATACGTCTGACGTTTTTGTTCGATAGGAGTTTTTTTAAAGGTAATTTGTTTTCAGGTATTAATTCTAAATAATGTGATATATGAAAAAAATTGAAGCTGTTATACGCAGAACCAAATTCGATGATGTCAAGGAGGCGCTTCTCAACGCCGACATAGAATGGTTCTCGTATTATGACGTTAGGGGAATCGGAAAGACCCGCGAAGGAAGAATCTATAGAGGCGTCGTGTATGACACCAGTTCTATAGAGAGAATTTTGATATCAATCATTGTCCGCGACAAGAACGTAGAGAAAACAGTCAATGCCATAATGCAGTCGGCACATACCGGAGAAATCGGTGACGGACGAATATTTATAATTCCGGTGGAGGATGCCATCAGAATACGTACCGGAGAGCGTGGCGACATAGCACTTTACAATGCCGAACACGAGAAATAAAACAGGCGAGATTTTTTAAATGAATTGTTTCAGGAAATAACAGTATATTGATTATGAAGAAAAAGTCGGGAAAGAGATTTCTTTCATACAGTCTCAAGAGGTCTATGGCTATTGCCATGCTTATGCTGATTCCGTTTGCTTTGTCGGCACAAGAAGAAGGTGCTGGAGCCGACGCCACAGCTGAACTTGCCACAGGTTTGAACACGGTCTGGATGCTTCTTGCCGCAATGCTTGTATTTTTCATGCAGCCGGGATTTGCATTGGTCGAGGCAGGATTCACGCGAATGAAGAACACCGCCAACATTTTGATGAAGAATCTTGTCGACTTCATGGTAGGTTCGATATTGTTCTGGCTCATCGGATTCGGTCTTATGTTCGGAACAGGAGGATTTGTAGGAGCGCCACATTTCATCGACCTCGACATGATGGACAAAATCATTGGCAACGGTCTGCCTATTGAAGGTTTTCTGATTTTCCAGACAGTATTCTGTGCCACATCTGCCACTATCGTCTCAGGTGCAATGGCCGAGCGCACAAAATTTTCCATGTATCTTGTATATACAGTAGCAATCAGCGTACTGATATATCCTGTTTCCGGTCATTGGACATGGGGCGGCGGTTGGCTGATGGACGGTTCAGAAGGTTCGTTCATGATGGACACATTCGGATTCACGTTCCACGATTTTGCAGGTTCAGCAGTCGTACACTCTGTAGGAGGATGGATTTCGCTCGTCGGAGCTGCGATACTCGGTCCGCGTTTGGGCAAATATACAGCCGACGGCAAACCTAAGGCCATACCAGGACACAGCCTCACACTTGCATGTCTTGGAGTATTCATTCTCTGGTTCGGATGGTTCGGATTCAACCCGGGTTCACAGCTTGCAGCTGCAACAGGTGCTGATCAAACAGCCATTTCACACGTGTTCCTCACAACCAACCTTGCAGCATGTACAGGAGGTGTGTTTGCATTGTTCGTAAGCTGGTTCAAGTATGGCAAACCGTCACTTTCATTTACACTCAACGGTATACTTGCTGGACTCGTAGGTGTTACTGCCGGATGCGACCTTGTTTCTCCTCTCGGTGCAGTTATAATCGGTGCTGTCTGCGGTACAGTGATGATATTTGCGGTTGATTTCATAGATCACAAACTTAAGATAGACGATCCGGTGGGTGCTTCTTCTGTACACGGAGTTTGCGGTTCACTCGGCACAATAATGACAGGTCTTTTGGCTGTCGATGGAGGTCTCTTCTACGGAGGTGGTTTCGGATTCCTCGGAGCTCAGATTTTCGGAGCTGTGGTAATCGGTGCATGGGCTGCTGTTATGGGATACATAATCTTCAAGGTGCTCGACAAGGTTCACGGTCTGCGTGTACCGAAGCGCATAGAGGAAGAGGGACTTGATGTATACGAACACGGAGAGTCTGCATATAACAAATGATGACTGAAAGATTCCATGTCTGGCATGGACAGAAGATATTTCATCAGATTCTGTACTGATGTTTTATGTTGGTTTTTTTGTACGGAACCGGATTTTTCTGCAGGGAAATCCGGTTCCCGTTACTGTTTTTAAAGAATTAGAAATAAATATATACGCGTATAATATATGGCACTGGCAAATGAAAATCTTTTGAGACTTCCTGAGGGCTATCTGTTTTCCGACATAGAGAGCCGAGTGAAAAGTTACAGCGTTACCCATCCCGGACATCATCTTGTAAGGCTTGACAGAGGTGATGTCACACGGCCTCTTCCGCAGGTTTGCATCGAGGCAATGATGAAGGCTGTGGCCGATATGTCGTCGGCCGAAACCTTTAGAGGATACGGACCTGTCAGGGGATACGATTTTCTGATAGATGCCATTATCAAGAACGACCTGCTTCCGCGAGGACTCAGATTCAGCCGTTCGGAGATTTTCATCAGTGATGGAGCCAAGGGCGATGTGGGAAACATTAGCGAGATTCTGCACAGCGACAACAGCATCGGTATGACCGACCCGACTTATCCGGTCTTCGTGGAGTGCAATGCCATGTACGGACGTTCTGGCATGCTTCTTTCCGACGGTAAATGGAGCGGGGTTACATACATGCCTTGCACTGAGGATAATGGGTTTGTTCCCGAAATTCCGGCTTCGCGTATAGATCTCATTTATCTCTGTTTTCCTAATAATCCTACAGGAACGGTACTTACCAAGGCACAGCTCAAGAAATGGGTGGATTACGCTTTGAAAAACGAAACTCTCATCATATTCGATTCAGCCTATTCGGCTTACGTACGCGACAAGAATATTCCGCGTTCTATATATGAAATTAAGGGGGCAAGAAAATGTGCCATTGAGATACGAAGCTATTCAAAGACTGCCGGATTTACGGGTTTGAGATGCGGATATACAATAGTGCCGAAGGAGCTTATGGCGACAACCGTGAGCGGAGGCACAATCTCGCTCAACACATTGTGGTACCGCCATCAGTGCACACGCTTCAACGGTGCCAGTTATGTGTCGCAGCGTGCCGCCGAAGCTCTATATACTCCTGAAGGAATGGAGCAGACGCGTGCTCTGGTCGACTATTATCTGTCCAATGCCGCTATGATGCGAGGCTTTCTCGAACAGGCTGGAATGACGGTTTATGGTGGTGAAAATGCACCATATCTGTGGTTGAGGGTACCTGATGGAATGAGTTCGTCGGATTTTTTCAATCATCTGTTGTACGAGGCAAATATTGTATGCGTACCAGGAAAGGGATTCGGGCCTTCGGGAGAAGGTTTTGTCCGCTTGGCATCGTTCTGTGCACGGGAGGAGTGCGAAGTGGCTATGAAGAGATTTTTAAAGCATGTAAGGTTGAAATGATTTGTTTTGCGGGCGCCTGTCGTGCATTTTATGGGCGCTTGCAATTTTGTTTTCGGGCGCCCTGAATTATTTTCCTG